>Ga0307513_10000676_pt1 | contig 48924 bp, 57 predicted proteins | sample 15_EM_MG_FD_202174 | JGI IMG/M metagenome (GOLD analysis project Ga0307513, IMG submission 202174) | Populus trichocarpa ectomycorrhiza microbial communities from riparian zone in the Pacific Northwest, United States - 15_EM | ecosystem: Host-associated > Plants > Roots > Unclassified | place... | reverse complement strand
AATGCCTATAGGTACGATCCAGAGGACAAGTCGTGTAATGCCGGAAGAACAGAATACGAGATGCAGTCGCATAACGAATTCTCGACGGAACCAACCAAAGGAGACTTGCCCTCTTCTGTCCAGCGAGGTAGACTACCCTCGACGAGCACGAGGGCAAGATAATTCGTAACCATTGTTGTCAACGGATGAATGGATGAGCTGACACCTGACGTGGTTTCCACACGATCAGGAATAATGAAAGCGCAGACCAATAAGTTGCCCATGGGAGCAAAAGGTGTGGTAGAGAGTTTTCAGGGTCTACGAGTGTTCGCACTCAGGTGAAGTTCGCAGAGTTGCGGACAGGGTACTTAGTTAGTATAGAGTTAGCATGTATACCGCGATTGCTCAGACACGGAATATAAATATCGAAGCATCTTCGCTGCTATTAAACAAAAAAAGCACGGAGAAGAGATCTTATCAATATAATACGTTATCTACACTTTTATATGGTTACCAATACTTCGACTATCTATACCGAAGTGAATATTATATCTAGCCTACATTACTCGTGTCTTCTTAATGAGTTCTCCGATATAATTACGAACAAGGTCCTAGCTGTCGGAATACCTCACGCCGAAGCTACCATCTAACAGAACCCTCTGTATTTAGAACATGTGGTCCTGCGTCAGGTTGCATCCTGAGGAAAGGTGCTGCATCTGGTACGTCCTGACTATTGGGTGCTGCGTCTGGTGCGTCCAGAGGATTAGGTGCTGTGTCAGATTGCGTCAGGGAGGTTGTGTGGTAGGGTGGTTGTGTCCTGGTTCGTAATTAGCGTTCCAGCGTCAGGTGCGTCAGACGCACAGAACGCATGGAACGCAAGGTATTATTGTGGCTGATGTGTCTTTGGTGTTGGAACGCGAGTCCCAAGGTGACAAGTGATGACATGCCGTCCCAACGCCGGGGCCAGAGGGGGGTGTTGTCTTTATTCTTCAAAGTTCGTATGCATCAAGGTCGGGTAACTTTCCCCGCTAAATTCTTATCAGGAGTCCGGGCGACTAACACGAGCTCTCGTCTTCCACGTGTTCGTCCCGAATACTCTTGGTCTATTAGGCAATCTAATCTTCTGTTTCAAGCTTCATATAGTAGAGATAAAAACCACTGGCGTTTACTTGTCCACCTGATGGAAAACCTTTCTATATCACGCAACCTCTCCTGGGCCTGGCATCTCCGGATTTTCTTTGTGAAACCTTTCCACCTCTTCCTGGGCGTTCTTCATACCCTGGAGTGGTTCCCAAGTAGTCTGATCCTGTGCGCGACCTTTCCACTTCACAAAATACGGATGCTCTTTTATCTGTTGGTTCCTTCCGCAAACCTTTGACGTGTAAGAAATGATCTCACTCTTGACGATCGTTTCTATCTCCCACCCCAAGTCTCCCTCTATGTCATCAGGGTCTCGTGGTGGCTGTTTGTGATTTGGTCTGCTCGAGAATCAATAGGGTTCCAATAAGGAAACATGAAATAGAGGAGGAGTTTTCCACCGTGGCGATATTTCTAACATGCAAGCCCGGCTTCCTTGCTTTTCTAAGACCTTGAAAGGGCCATACAGTTTCGGACTCAACTTCTTCGACGGTCATTTGTTGTGTATGTTTGGTGCATTCAACATTACCAAGTCGCCGACCTCGATCCAGCGGTGTTCTGGTGCTTTGTGGTGGTAATATTTCATCATCGATTCTCGTGTATTTTCTAGGGTTTGTTTCGCTGGTTGATGTATGTCCTGCATCCAGTAAGCATACATTGTTGCCCCATGGTTATAAGCCTCTCTCGCTTTCATCCACTCTGTCAGTGGGTGAAAGTGGTAGTTGGCAAAGAATGAGGTTATCTTGGGCGCATTGGTTGCAGAGTTATTGTATGCGTGTTCGGCTAATCGCAATAGTTAGTGCTGGGCATTCTGATTGCATTTGCCAAATGTTCGTAAGTAACGTTTCAGCACTTGGTTGGTTCTTTCGGTTTGGCTGTCAGTTTGAGACTGGTACGCTATCGACATCGGTCCTTTAACTCCAAGTATCTTGCACAGTGATGCTCAAAGTTCGCCTGGAAGCTTCGCATGGATGTTCGATATGATTTGGGTCGGCAATCTGGGAAGTTTCCAATCTTTCCGAAGAAAGGTGTCCGCAACATCCTTTGCGGTCGCATTCTCCTGGAGGCCAAAAAATGTGCCATCTTTGTGAAGTGGTCTACCTCTACTATTATCTGGGTCTTGCCCTGAGATTCTGGTAGTTGCATGATAAAGTTTGTTGAAATGGAGATACAAGTGGCATAGGGTACTTTCAAAGGTTGAAGCAATCCATGTTTTGCATGCCGTCAGGATTTACTATTGACATTCGTCGCATGATCGTACATAGTCTCTTATCCATTCTTCGAGTTTTTTCCAGTAAAAATCCAATGTTAATATCTTGATGAGGGTTTCCGCTGCAAAGTGTCCTGATACCAAGGAGTCGTGAGAGCCTTGGGCGATCTCCATCTGCAGGGATTTGTTTTCGGAGATGTACAATCAATTTTTGTCATATAGTAACATGTCTGTTTCTATCTATTCATTCGACATCTGTTTGCAGCTTTCTCTTAACCTGACCGGTTCATAGTCTCGTTCCTGCCACTTTTCATCCTCCTTCCCAGCCACTCTAATCTTGTCTAGAAACAAATGGTTGATTGTTCGAGTCAGGGTTGGATTGACATGCGTGCTTGATAACATGTCTCTTTCTCTGATTAAGCGAGGGCGATAGCTGATATCGGTTGCACTAAAGAATTCAGTGTCACCTCTTTCTGCGTGAAGGAAGGATATCTTGATTCCTTCTTCTTTAGCTGTGATGGATAGCTTGGGGTTTAGATATAAACTTGACCCAAAGTCCTTTTTTCCCAACTCGGTTGTCCCTACGTCATCTACTTCTATTGCATCGGCATCGGCAATTCTTTCTACTATGAGTTGAGCTATCAGATCTGTTGCTTTATACAAGCAGTCCGCTTGACCATGATTTTGAAGTATGACCTTGACTTCTCCAGTGTAATCTGCGTCTATTACACGACTGCCCACTGGAATTCCCATCTTACTAGCTATACCAGTTCTTGAGGCTCGCCTTTGATAGGTTCCTTCTGGTAATCCTAGCACAATATTGGTCTCCACCATTACTTGTCCCTTTGCTGTTACCAGTCGGTCTGTCAGAGCATATACATCATGGCGGGCCGCGAATCGTGATCCCATTGTCGGGATTATTGTCTTTCTTGATTCTTTTATTATTCTCAGGCTTGTCGACTTGCGTTCTTTGGGGGAAAAAGCTGTCTGTGTGCTCTGCTTTTGATAAAGCACCAAAATTTGAAAATGTTCAGTTGTTCAAATTGACTGTTTACTGTCACGAGCCCCCTCCTCAGGACGGTACTCCGGCCATCTACTTAATGCGTGTGGCTTCCTGCCTTTGCTTTCCGGTCAGTAGACTAGCTTGAAGTTATAGTCTGTTAACCCCTGTGCCCATTGAATTTGCTGCTGGTTCCAGATCTTTTGGTCAAAAAGCACGGCAGGTTTTGGTGGTTGGTGTATACCATCACTGGTTCTGCTTAGCCTGTGAGGGATTGCTTCAATTCCTTGAAAGCTTCCATTATTGCGAGTAACTCATTATCGTGTATCTCGTAATTTCACTTGGCGCTATTCAATTTTTGAGAATGGAATGCTACCGGGTGAAGCTGTCTTCCTTGGTATTGAGACCCTACACATCTGAACGCGAAGTTGCTGGTGTCTGTCTCCACCACTGTCTGCCTTCCTGTGTAAAAATGCGATAGGATTGCTGCCATTGTAAACCTTCTCTTCCACTCCTCAAATGCCTCCTCCTGCTCTCTTCCCCAGTGAAACTTGTTTGGGTCCCGTATTAGCGTCTCGGTGATTGGCTTACAAACATTCGAGAAATCTTTGATAAATCTTTGATAGAAGTTTGCGAATCAAATGAAGATTTGGATTTCCAAAGTGAACGGATTTCGAGCGAGCCCAATTTTGAACACTTTTCACTGTTCTACTACTCATGGTAACTCCGCTTGTCTTGACAATGTACCCTAGGAATTGGACTTCTGCTTGGTGAAACACTGACTTTTTCAATGAGACCACTAGGTCATGTTGTTCGAGTTGGTCAAGGACTTGTCGAACCAGTTTGATATACTCTTTCATATTTTCAGAATGTATAAGTATATGGTCTAGGTAGACTAGTACTCCAGGGTCCAGGAATTCCCTTAGTATTTTGTTCATCATTGTCTGGAAGGTTGCAGGAATGTTTTTGAGCCGGACAGGCATGACCTGATATTCGGACTGTCGGTATCTTGTAGGAAAGGCTGTCTTATGTTTATCGCCTTTTCTCATTTGAATAAGATGATATCTGTCCTATAGGAAAGGTTTGGTAAACACTTGAGCTCCAGCAACGCAGTCTCAGAGTTTGTCCATAAGGGGTAGAGGGTACTTCTTCAGGATTGTCAGCTTATTGAGATTCCAATAGTCCACGCATAGCCATAGGGTTCTGTTGGGGTTTGAGACAAAAAGGATTGGAGTCCCATATGGGGATTCGCTATTCACCATTTTTCCCTGTGCCAGCATTTTCTTTATGTATTTATCCAGCTCGTTCAGCTCGTATGCCGATATCAGGTAAATTGGGCCTCACGTGGGCTCTGCCGCTTCTTTAAGATTGATGGCGTGGTCGTCTGTTCTTTGAGGTGCCAACATCTCCGCTTTTTTCTCTTCCAAAATCTTCCTATACTGCTAGTATGGTTTCGGCAGGGTCTCCAACTGTACTCCCCGTTCCTCTTCCTGTCCTATTCATCCAACATCCTGTGCTGCTTGGGCGTAAGCCACAGTTTCATTCCACAGGAACAAATCTGCCACTGGTTCATCTTCAATATGAGCATGGCACTTTGCTTCTTCAAAAACCAATTTACTGGGTCCGAGTGATTTTAAGGCGGTGTTCGTTATGCCACCATGAGTACAGTAAGATTAAAGAATATTTTCCTGCATTTGCAATTTCGCAGGATATCATGCATTGGTGACCGTTGGGACTGATCTCGAATAGAATATGATGGGTATAGGAGGTGCCTCTGGTAGGTGCGGTTTCTCTATTGAAGGTTGTGATTTTTAACGGTGAGTCACTAGCTTTGGTCAGGATTTCTAGCCGTTGTGCAGTGTCCTGGTTATGAGAAAAATGTTTAAACCAGAATGTTGGAGGACGTTTATCGGGTGCTTTCATCCCAGAGGTTCAATAAATGCCTTCCCTTCGGGGTAGGCGTAATGTTGAGGGTTTTTAATGGCTCTAGAGCTTTTGCTCAGATTTTGATAAAATCTTTTTATCGTGGCGGCTTCATGTAACGTGGGAGTTTGTTACCATGCCTGGGCAGTTTTGGCTCCTGAAGCCTGCTCAGACAAACCTTTACAATAAATTTCTAATTTTTGAATATTGGGCAGCCCACGACCAGCAGTCTTTATCTTCTGGCGAGGAGTTCCCATATTACAAGCTTGGTTCAATAGAGTCCCTCTCGAGTTTGCAACTAGGGTGTACTGCCATTTAGCGTCGACTCATCCACTTGTGAGACTGTCCCTTGCAAGCAATCCACCATGCATTCGCCTTTGGTTTGGCCCTAGTCCCCCAGAGTGGCCTCCTGCGACACCATTTGGCAAAACATGAACCTCGTGCAGCATAGTGGTGCCCCTGGCTTCAAGTTCTATTTACCTCGCTGTTGTACATGGGAGGAAACTGACATTATCCTGAAGTTCGACACCCCTTCGCAGGTCCTGCAACTCAAGCCTTGTTTTGACGTATGATTGTCTTCTCTTTCTATGTAGTCTCGTTGACTGCTTTCTTCGCTTGTGACTTCTTAAGGTTCCGGTCGTGAGCACAGACTACCTATTTTCTCAGTTTAAAATGGCGTTAGGCGCACGGACTCCCTGTGAGGATTTACAGGGCAAGGTTACCCTACCTTAACGCACACGAACTTCAAAGGAAGAAGATAACACCCCCCTCCAGCCCCGGCGTTGGGACGGTGCGTCATTACGGGCTGCCAAGGTACTTGCGTCCCAATACTAAAGGCCACAATCAGTGGAACATATTGTATAACAGCGTATGCGTCGCGGCCGTCCGACCCACCAGGTCCTGTTCGCAGGATATATTAGGAGGGACCTCCGGGCACCTTATGCAAGTAGAAGCAGGTAAATCTGACAACGGCGCATAAGGTTACTGACACTCAAAGACAGGCAGTCGGAAGAGTGGGTCGAAGGTAACAGGCCGTTTTGCATGAAAGTTAGTCGCCTCGTACCCACAAAGACGTGTAAAGTATGAAGGAGGTAACTATGCCCAGTAAGTGGATCGGGTGCATCCACAGAGGAGGTGTTGGTAAATGATGGAGTCCGAGGGAAACAACCGATTGGTACGATCTCGAGGGCAAGTAATGTAATGCCGGAAGACCACAATACGATATGCAGTCGCATGTCGAACTGCTCTACAGAAGCAACCAGAGAAGATTGGCCATCTTCTGTCCAGCGACTTAGACTACCCTTGGTGAGGACGGGGGCAGGATAATTCGTAATAATCGTTGTCAACGGATAAACGGATCAGCAGACAGCTGACGTGGTCTCCACACAACTAGGAATAACAGAAGCGCAGACCGCTAAGTTGGCCATCGGAGCAAAAGGGGTGGTAGAGAGTTTTCAGGGTCTACGAGTGTTCGCACTCTGCTGAAGTTCGCAGAATTACAGACCGAGTACTTGGTTAGTATAGAGTTAGTATGTATACCGTGATTGCTCAGATGTGGAATATAAATATCGAAGCATCTTCGCTGCTATTAGACACAACAAGTACTGAGAAGAGATCTTATCAATATAATAAGTTTCTACATATTATCGTTACAAATACTTCGACTATCTATACCGAAGTGAACATTATATCAAGCCTATATTACTGGTGTCTTCTTAACGAGTTCTCGGATATAATAATGACTCAGGTCCTAGCTGTCGGAATACCTCATGCCGAAGCTACCACCTAACAAATGGCAATCTGTATCCGCTTTTGGGTTTTTAGCCGTCCTGTGGGAAACCATCACCAACTACGCCACAGGGCTTTCAGTTCGAAGGGGCAACCCCACTACCCAATCACCGTCGTTGTTGGTACCTGGATGACCTTTTACGAAATATCGTTATCCTCAAAAGCCCAGGCTAGGGGGCTTTGCGCCGCTTGTCTTGAGCTTTCTCCCTGGCTATCTACAGCCACAGTGGCTACCTAGGGGGGTCACTTCGGTTCGACTAGGCCTGTCCTTTGGGCTTTGCTAGCGATCGGTATAGCGCCGATACTGGTACTGGCTTTTGACAGTATTTCCATGTATGATTGTTCATTCTGCACTGTGGGCGTTTGTCGTCCTTTTTGTCTTTGTCGACAACATTTTGATGGAGGCCCTTGTAGGCTTCTGCATATACCCTGTGTCTAACCTCCCTAGTTGGTACCACTGACCCTTCCTTTTTCACCTTTCTCTCCCCAGCCATTTTTGCCTTGTAATCCGCCTTTTCTTTAGCTACGTACTGCTTTTTGCCGTGCCTGGCGGTTGCAGTTAGCTTTGAGTCCTCGAATTTCCTTTTGTCGCCCATTGTCACCCCAGAGGGATCGCCTCCTTGAAGACTTTTCCCTTCCTTTGGAATTTGGTTTTCAATCATCTTTCTCCAGGGTATCCTGGTGACTCTTGTCTGGATGTTTAGATTCTCCATTTCTAGCAAGAATTTAGCGATGTCACCGTGGTATCTGACAAGGACATTTCTTGCAGGGCTTGTTCTGATTCGTGAGTAGTGCCGAAGTGTCATGGCACTTGTTCTCGGATGACATGACAGATCTCATATCCTGCTTGCCTGGAATAAGCTAATTCTCCTCTCATTTGTTGCCGGTAGGTCAGCGCAAACAGTGGGACTGCCTTCTTCTGCATTCAGCTTATTGCATATTGGATTCGTTGCGTCTTGACTTCCCAATTCCAAATGTTTGGGCTGAAAGAATTCGTTCATGTTAACAACCCCCTGTATATATCTGGATGTTTGTCGCATTTGAAGAGGGCAGGGGGTTCCGCTGGGACTCTTGTTCCTCGTCCCATAGTGCTGGCCATGATTCGAGACAGCTGGGAGAATTGTTCTTTGTCGTCTCCGCTGTTGTCGGCTGTTGGCTTAGGTGTGGGTCTCTCGTACAGTCTTTCTTTCCTGCTCTCTTCTGGCTTCCTTCCAGACTCTCTTCCTTCATCATCAGAGTGTCCTCCAGGTGCCCCCGCTGCCCCTCGTCTCGGTGGAGCTGGTGGGTTCCCGCCATCTGCTCCTCAAGCTTCTGGCGTCTGATCTGACATCTTTCCCTTTCCCTTTATCTGTCACATCAACGATTCAACTATGGCTTTGAGCTCCGAGATCTCACAATCTTGGGCGTCTTGAACCTTCTGGTGTTGTTGAAGCTCTTGTTCATGACATTAATGCTTATCTCATAATTGTCGGGTACCCGTTTATGCTGCTTGTTTAACTCAATGATCTCTTGATCCAATAGTACATCACGTTGTATGAACTGCGCCTCAGTCCCTTGTACCATCTCGTGGAGCTGGGATGTAACAGCCTCGTGTCTGGCTTGTCTATCAGGTGTTTCTCCCAGCCGTGCAGCGACTTGACATGCGAAACACTCCTGGCCTTTCTGGGATTTCAAGTCTAGGATTCGCACCTGATCATATATTTGGGCCAGCTCTCGGCCTACAATGTGGGCCCCAGATTTCAACTCCGTTTTGACTTTTAACAGTTAGCGGGTCATCAATAGGATATCGGTTGGTTGGGAATTGAAAGCAAGATGTCGCTCATCTTGACTTTCTTTGAGCTTTGAATTGAATGGTCCTAAAGTTGGGTGTAATCTTTGGATCTGAATTCGCATGATAGGGTAATTAGTGGGTATGGGGGTTTTCCACCTTCTGTCTATCGTCTTCCATACTTTGTTAGGAAGCGCAATGGTGGTCCCAGGAGTGTGGTGGTTGAGCGGCCGAATGCCACTTCACTAGCTAGGTGTGGGTTGTCTCAACGCTTGGGGCCAAGGTTTAGGACAACTCGTCACCTTCTGAGTGTTACCACTCCATTGCCTTTGGCACTCTGGGGTTAGAAGTCATTTCTTGCCACTTCTTAAATAGGAAGCTTATCTTTTGTCTCCTCCTTAAGCTTCTGGTATCGCGAAGTTCTGACTCGTACGTTTATCTGTATCTGGCTACAAGGCGTACCAAATTGAATTTAACTTTTCTGAGGGCGTGTGATATATGAAGTTTTTGTCGTACTGGTATCGGTAGAGTGCCACGATATCTTCAATAGTGATGGTGCTTTCTGGATTGATCCACCAGAAATAGGATTCGCAGTAGGGCTCTTGTGTGCCTTTTTCAGGTATGGTGGTAGATGTTACAACTTGGTCTATTGAGGGAGTCCTCAGTGGTCTTTGTTCGCAAAGTGTCTTGAGTTTGAGAGTAGGAGTATCTCTGCCAAACATATGTGTCGGTAACGATGAGAAATATTCATGTACTGTTAGGTGGTAGCTGCGGCATGAGATATTCCGACAGATAGGAGCTGGATCGTCTTGTATCGGAGAACTCGTTAAGACAACACGAGTAATGTATGCTGGATTCAATGGGGGACTTGGGTATAGCTAGTCGAAATAGTGGTAACGATCACGTAGAAAAACTTATTATATTGATAAGATCTCTTCTCCGTGCTTGTTGTGTCTTAATAGCAGCAAAGACGCTTCGATATTTATATTCCGCGTCTGAGCACTCGCGGTATACATGCTATCTCTATACAAACTAAGTATCTCTATGATGATTCTGTGAATACTTTCTGAGTGTGAACATTCGTAGATGCTGAAGGTTCTCTGCCACCCCTTCTTGCTCCCAGGGTCAACTTATGGGTCTGTGCTCCTGTTATTCCTGATTCTGTGGAGATCACGTCAGGTATCAGCTCATCCATTAATCCGTTGAAAGCAATGATTACGAATTATCTTGCCCCCGTACTTCATGGAGGTAGTCTAACTCGCTAGAGAGAAGATGGACATTCTTCTTTAGTTGCTTCCGTAGAGAATTGGGTATGCGACCCCAGGTCGCATCCTTGTTTTCCGGCATTACATGACTTGTCCTCTGGATTGTACCTATAGGTTTCATCCCTCAGACCCCATCCTTTACCAAAATATCCTTTGTAGATTAACCCGATCCACTTACTGGCCATAATTACCTCCTTTAAACTCTACGAGTCTTTGTAGATAAGAGGAGCCTAACTTGTGCGCATAAGGTCCCGTTACCTTCAACCCACCCTTCTGACTGGCTGTCTTCATGTATCTGTAGCTTTATGCGTCGTGGTCTGATTTAGCTGCTTCAACCTGTATATAGTGCCTGGGAATCTCCCGTCATCAATCCCGCGAACAGGATCTGGTCGGACGGACGGCCGTGACCTATGCGGTGTTATCAGATGTGTTTCAGTGATAGTAGTAATTGGTGTTGGCACGAAACTACCTAGGTGACCAGTAATGACAGGCCGTCGCAACACTTGGGATGGAGGGCGGTGTTGTCTTTATTTCTCGAAGTGTGAGCGCTGCAAAGTAGCGTAACTCTCGCCTCTAAATTCTTATGGGGAGTCCGTGCAAGAAACAATTTAGGCACCAGATGTCAACTGCGTTTTGAATTTTAACAGTTCCTGGGCCATCAATAGGGCATTGGCTGGGAGGGAATTGAAAGCAAGATGTTGATAATCTTGACTTTCTGTGAGCTTGGGATTGAATCGTTCTATAATTCGGTCTGGTCTTTCAATCCGGATGGGCATGATTGAATCCTTGGTGGGTTCCGAGGGTTTTCAAGCTTCTCCTCCTTATCTTCTATGCTTTGCTTTGAGGCCCAACGAGGGTCCAGGGGAGCGTGGCACTTGGTCAGCCGAAGACGACCTGACCAGCTGGGTATGGGTTGTCTCCACACGTAGGGCCGAGCCCTGGGACAACTTGTCACTTTCTTCCAGTTGCCATTCCATTGCCTCAGGCACTCTGGGGTTAGAAGTCATTTCTTCAACTTCCTACTGAGAGACTTATCTTTTGTTTCCTCCCCAGGCGTTTGGTAGCTCGAAGTGCAGATGGGAGGGCCTGTCCGACTCTGGGTAGCGCGTGTACCCAACAGAAGGTGTGTTTTCAGAGTGGGTATGGTATGTGAAGTTTTCGCTGTACTAGTATCTGTATAATATGGCGATATCTTCAATCATGGCGGTATTTTCTGGATTTGTCCACCAGAAATAGGATTCACAGTAGGGCTCTTTGCTCCCTTTTGCAAGGAGTATAAGATTTAACACGTGATCTATTGAGGTAGTCCTCAATGGTCTTAGTTCGAGAAGTGTTTCAGGTTTGGGAGTATAACTGTCTCTGTCAAACAGTCATCTCTGACAGGATGAGAAGTATCAATATACAGTTGGGCGGTCGCCTCAGCATGAGGTATTCCAATAGCTGAGACCTGGATCGTTTTATACAGGAGAAGTCGTTAAGAAGATACGAGTAATGTTGGCTCGATATAATGTGAGACTTCAGGATATATCGTCGAAGTGTTTGTAATGCGCCAGTAGAAAACCATATTATATTGATAAGATCCCTTCTCAGTGCTTGTAGTGTCTAAATAGTACCAATTATTTTACTTTTTTTTATTCAACTCATATATTCGCTGTTAATATACAGGAACTTGCTTGAAGCGCAAGCTATGGCATAAACGAAAGGTTAATTCCAAACAAACAATAGAAATGAAATAACCTTGCAAATATCACCCGGGCGGAAACGTTACGCTGATGCACCACAAGCCGTGACTTGTCAACCAAGTAAAGAAATACAAGCTAATCAATAATGGAAAAACTCATAACAAGTACAGAAATATCTTAACTCGACAGGTAGGAAAGTAAACTAATCTCGAAATGGTGAGATAGCGGGGGAGGGGTGACTACTCCCGGGGAGCATTAAGGGGGGAAAGGCCGTGTACATGGCTCGGATGTAGCTCGCTAGGTATAAGATAGAGGCTTTGCTTGTCCAGACTAGTGACTCCTGGCCAACCGAAGCCAGATCAGGGAGATAATGGGCTCTTTGTCGGGTTTTGGAGTGGCAGTGTAGAATAGAGTGTTCAAAGGTGTCCTCTCGCTGGTCGCACGCTGGGCATGTCTTGTCGGGGTCGGTGTCTCCCCTGTCTGCGTGGGCGGCGAGGTACGATTGACCTGCCCCCATCTGGTTTATCCTTCCCACAGCGAACCTGTTCAGACCCATTAAGGGGTGTGGAATCAGTGTGGGCAGATATGGGTAGTATAGGGGGGGTGGCGACTGAGGCGTCCAGTCTTGTAGGAGTTGTTCTTTCAAGGCAGATTTCAGTGCCAAGTATGTCCTGCCTGGGGTGGGGGTCTGTTAGGCGCACGGACTCCCCGTAAGGATTTACGGGGCAAATTTACCCTACCTTGACGCAGAGGAACTTCGAAGGAAAAAGATAACAACCCCCTCCAGCCCCGGCGTTGGGATGGCGCGTCATCACTGGCCGCCTGGGTAGTTGCGTCCCAACACCAAAGACCACTATCAATGGAACACATCTTATAACACCGTATGCATCGCGGCCGTCCGTCCGACCGGATCCTGTTCGCAGGATATATGAGGGGAGACCTCCGGGCACCTTATACAGGTAGAGACAGGTGAATCGGATGACGGCGCACAAGGTTACAGACACTTGAAGAGAGGCAGTAGGAAGAGTGGGTCGAAGGTAACGGGATGGTTTGCACGAAAGTTCGTCCACTCGTACCTACAAAGTCGTGTAGAGTATGAAATAGGTAACTATGCCCAGTAAGTGGATCGGGTGAATCCACAGAGGACAAGTTGGTAAAAGATAGAGTCCGAGGGAAAATGCCTATAGGTACGATCCAGAGGACAAGTCGTGTAATGCCGGAAGACCAGAATACGAGATGCAGTTGCATACCGAATTCTCGACGGAACCAACCGAAGAAGAATGGTCATCTTCTGTGCAGCGAGTTAGACAACCCTCGACAAGCACGAGGGCAAGATGACTCGTAACCATTGTTGTCAACGGATAAACTGATGAGCTGACACCTCACGTGGTTTCCACACCATTAGGAATAATGAAGGCGCAGACCGATAAGTTGGCCATGGGAGCAGAAGGTGTGGTGGAGAATTTTCAGGGTCTACGAGTGTTCGCAATCAGGTGAAGTTCGCAGAGTTGCGGACAGGGTACTTAGTATAGAGTTAGCATGTATACCGTGATTGCTCAGACGCGGAATATAAATATCGAAGCATCTTCGCTGCTATTAGACACAACAAGCACGGAGAAGAGATCTTATCAATATAATAAGTTACCTACACTTTTATATCGTTACCAATACTTCGACTATCTATACCGAAGTGAATATTATATCTAGCCTACATTACCTGTGTCTTCTTAACGAGTTCTCCGATATAGTCACGATCAAGGTCCTAGCTGTCGGAATACCTCACGCCGAAGCTACCACCTGACAGTATATTGATACTTCTCATCATTACCGAGACGAATGTTTGGCATAGACAGTCATACTCCCAAACCCAAAAAACCCTTCGAACCAAGACTATTGAGGACTGTCTCAATACACGAAGTCCTCACTCCTACACCCGAATTAGGGCCTCAAGAGCCCTACCACGAATCTTATTTCTGGTGGATAAACCCAGAAAACACCGTTACCCTCAAAGATATCACCCCACTATACCAATACCAGTACGGTGAAAACTTTGCCTACCACACACCCTCGGAGAAATCAAACCCCATTTGGTACACCCCGTACCCAAAAGACGATCAACACTCAAGTCAGTGTTTTGAGATACTCATAGTCTGGAGAGGAAACAAAAGATAAATTTTCCTTATAGAAACCACAGAGATGGCTTCTGACCCCAAAGCGCCTGAAGTCATGGAATGGCGACAGGAAGAAGGAGAGGGAGGAAGCGAAGGAGGAAATGAGCTCTCCTCTGTCCAAGCTCCAAGCGTGGAAACCACCGTCACCCACCTCGCCAGGTCTCGCTCTGCGGATCGGACGGCTCGATCCCCCATCGGACTAGGTTTCCTGGCGAAGTATGGAAAACCCCTTAGACACGGTCGCTGAACCCCCGAACCTACCAGCGAATCCCTTATGGCCGGTCGGATCAACAGATTACAACAAATCCACGGCCGATTTGACCCAAAGCTCACCGTAAGCCAAGATAGAGAACATCTGGCATTCAGTTCCCTCCCCACCGACATATTGTTAATGGCCCAAGAACTGGTCACCGTCAAGAACCAGTTAAAATCTGGAGTCCAGAAGGTCGGCCGAGAGCTCGCTCGAGTAGACGAACAGGTTCGACTCTTGGACTCGGAATCTCAGAAGGTCCAAGAGAGCTTCGCCACTCACGTCGCTGAGCGACTTGGCGAAACAGACGAACGGCAGGCCAGACATGAGGCTGTCACATCCCAGCTCCACGTCGCAGTGCAAGGAACAGGCGAACAGTCCATGCACCAAGACCTGCTCTTGGACCAGGAGATCGCTGGGATCAACAAGCAACATAAACGAGAACTTGAGAACCATGAGACAAGCATTAATCTCATGAAAGACGAGCTTAAGCTAAACCAGGAGTCACGACAAGCCCAAGATGGTGAGATCGCGGTGCTTAAGGCCCTGGTGGAACAGTTGAAGGGACAGGTCAAGGGAAAAGGCAAGGTGTCCGATCCGACACCAGACGCTCCAGCGGCGGGTGGAGGAAGACCACCACCACCACCACCACGACACGGAGCGGCAGGAGCTCCAGGCGGCGGCGGGGGAGGAGACCCCGATGATGAAGAAACAGGATCTGGATAGAGGCCAGATGAGAGTAGGAAAGGAAGATGGGACGAGAGACCCGCACCCCAGCCAGAAGAAGACGACTATGACGTCGAAAACGATGAACAGTTTAACCTGTTCTCACGGGTCATGGCCAACGCCTTGGGACAACGAACCAGAGTCCCAGCGGAACCCCCTGCCATGTTTAGGAACGAGAAACAGCCAGATATCCGCATGTGGTTAATAACATGCACGGATTATTTTGGCCGAAACTGTTGGCAATGGGAGGACGAGGCACAGCGAATCCGATACGCCATAAGCCGAATGGACGGGAAAGAAGTCGCACCGTTTGCGTTAACCTACCGACAACAAATGACCGGAGAAATAGGTTATACGAGACAAGAAGGGTACGGGTTCTGGCAGCTTTTTGCAGAACAAGCCCTGCGACGCTTCGGACCCACCCATGAAGCGGAACAATCCCTACGAGAAATGGGATCGGTCAAATATCGCGGTGATGGCACCACATTCTTGATAGTGATGGAAAATCTCAATATCCATGAAAGAGTCACCGGCATAGCCAGGAGAAAAATGATTCAAGACGAACTTCCCGTTGAACCATTGCGACGGCTCTCACATCGAGAATATGTCGAAGATGGGGAATTGTGAGAAGCAGTCAGGACCGTAACGCGAGCGGAAGAATATTTCAAGGAAAGAAAAGATCTTCGAGGGGGCGGTCCCTCCGGCGTGACACGAGGCGAGACAAGAAAGTTCGAGGATTCGAAGCCGACGGTGCCCGCCAACCGTGTAAAGAAACAATACACGGCTACGGAAAAGGCGGCCTACCAGAAGAAAAAGGCTAGGGAGAGAAAGGTGAGGACAGAAGGGTCGGTGGCACCGACGGGGGAGGTTAGACATACGGTGTGGTCGGAAGCACACCAGGGCGTCGATCAGAAGGATGTCGGTAAACCGAAATCTGACAACGAATGCACACCATGCGGGATGAGGAACCACCTCTGGCAACACTGTCGAAAACCGATACAAGTATCGGCGGTGTATTGACGGCAATCAAAGCCCAAACGACCATCCGCATTTGCACCAAAACGTCGCCCCCAGGTGGCCACTGTTGCCGTTGATGGCAAGGGAGAAAGCTCGAAGCGAGCGGTGCAAAGGCCCCCAGCATGGGCCATTGACGATGACGACATTTTATAAAAAGTCATCCAGGTAGCGACAACCACGGTGAGCGGGTAGTGAGGTTGCCGCCTCGAATCGAAAGACCTGCGGCGTAGTCGGTGACGATATCCCACCGGAAGGCAAAAGACCAAAGGATAGCGGTTGCCAATTTACGTCCAAAATTGGGTAGTCCGTGCTCACCACAGGAGCCATAAAAAACTACAAGTGAAGAAAGCGGTCGAAGAGAGGAAAAGGGAAAAAGAAGACTACCATTCGTCGGAACGGAACTTGAGTTGCACAACACGCATGAGGAGGGTCGAAATCCAGGGCAACCTGACTTTCTCTCCGAGTAAAAAAGCCGGACAAATAGAAGCTGGGCGTGCCTCTATTGGGCACAAGGTTCATGCCCGATGAATGGTGTCCAAGGGGGTCTCGGGAGTGAGACCAAACTCGAAGGCGCAGGCACGGTGAACTCGTCACAGGGAACCGTCTCATATGAGGGCTAAGTCGAGGATAAAGGACCACACATCCTAGTGGCGAACTCGTGATGTACTCTTGTGAACCACCACTCCTGTGATATGGGAACTCCACGGCAGGAGGTAAAGGCCGCTAGTAGTGGGCTGCCCAATATCAAAATATTAGACGCTTATTGTAAAGGTTTGTCTGCCGAGGCTTTAAGAGCCGAAACTGCGCAGGCGCGGTAACAAACCCCCACACGACTTGTAACCGCAACGATGAAAAGATTTCATCAAAACCCGAGCGAAAGCTCACGACCCATTAAAAAACCAAAGCACTACGCCTGCCCTGAGGGGACGGCATTTATTGAATTAAAAGGACGAAAACACGCAATAAGCGTACTCTTAGATTCCGGTTCCAATATCTTTCTCATGAACCAAAACACCGCACGACGGCTCAAAATTGCGAATGGAGGAAGGTTTAACTTAATCATACCCTTTGGATGGTGGCATGATGAGCACCCCCTTAAAAATATCGCTGACCCACGTATATGGGCCTTTGAAGAAGCAAAGTGCCACGCTCATATAGAAGATGAGGCGGTCGCGGATATGTTTGAAGGGGATGAAACTGTTGCTTACGATGAGGAAGGACAGTACGTGGGAAGGATAGGACGAGAAGAAGAAGGAGGAGTACAATTGGAGACGCTGCCAAAACCATATTTGCACTATAAGGAGCTTTTTGAAGAGAAAAAAGCTAAAATGTTGGCACCTCGAAGGACTTTCGATCATGCCATCAACCTTAAAGAAGGGGCCGAGCCTCCATGGGGTCCAATTTACCTAATGTCGGCACACCAGTTGAACGAGCTGGATAAGTACCTCAAGACAATGATGGCTGAGGGAAACATAGCCGAAACTGAATCCCCTTACAGTGCTACAATCCTCTTCGTCCCCAAACCAGATGGAAGTCTATGACTGTGCGTAGACTATAGGAACCTCAACAAATTGACAATCCTGAATAAGTACCCCCTACCACTCATCGATGAACTACGAGACAGCGTTGCTGGAGCAAAGGTGGTTACCAAGCTCGACCTATAAGATGGATGTCATGTGATTCGAATAAGGAATGGCGACGAACACAAAACAGCCTATCGTACACTATATGGACAGTACGAATACAAGGTCATGCCTTTCGGGCTCGTTAACGCTCCCGTAACGTTTCAAACAATGATGAACAAAATCCTAAGGGAATTCTTGGACCACGGAGTAGTCGTCTACCTAGACAATATCGTAATATACGCCGAAAATATGGACGACCACACCAAACCAGTCCAAAAGGTCCTTGATCGGCTCGAACAACACAACTTGGCGGTCTCATTGAAGAAGTCGGTGTTCCACCATGATGAGGTCGAATTCTTAGGATACATTGTCAAGACAAGCAGAGTCACGATGAGTGATAGAAAAGTGAAAGGTGTTCATAATTGGGCACACCCGAGGTCAGTTAAAGAAGTTCAGATATTCATTGGATTTGCAAACTTTTATCGACAATTCATCAAGGATTTCACGAAGGTCTGCAAACCAATAACCGAAACGTTGAAGGGAAACCCAAAGGATTTTCACTGGGGAAGAGAGCAGGAAGAGGCGTTTGCGAAGTTGAAAAAGAGGTTTACAACGGCACCAATTTTATCGCATTTCTACACAGGAAGAAAAACAGTGGTTGAGACGGACGGAAGTGACTTTGCGCTGGGATCCGTACTGTCACAATACCAGGGAAAACGTCTTCACCCAGTGGCTTTTCGTTCTCGAAAGTTAAACAGCGCGGAAAGAAATTACGAGATACATGACAACGAATTACTCTCAATAATGGCAGCGTTCAAAGAATGGAAAAAATAGCTCTGGGGTGAAGAAGAACCGGTGACGGTATACACAGACCACCAAAATCACAATCCTTTTTGAACAAAAAAGTCTAGAACCAGCGGCAAATTCGATGGGCACAGGAGTTGACGAATTATAACGTCAAAATAGTCTACCGACCAGGAAGCTGAGGTGGGAGGCCCGACGCGTTAAGTAGACGGCTGGAGTACCGTCCTGAGGAGAGATCTCGTCACAGTCAACAGTCAATTCTGAAATCTGACCATTTTCAAATTTCTGTAATTCATCAAAAACGAGGTGCGGAAACGGCCCTCATCCCAGAAAAAGCATGCGAATCGGGAAATCTCGGAATTATGAAGCTCTCGAACAAGGCTACAATCCCGACGAAAGGATCACGGTTTGCGGCCGGTCATGACATCTACGCCCTGACAGACGGCCTCGTACCAGCAAAAGGACTGACAATGGTAGAGACGGGTATTGCGATAGGATTGCCGGAAGGAACCTACGGAAGGCTAGCCGCACGAAGTGGTATGGCTAGCAAGATGGGAATAGCAGTGGGCGGTGGTGTAATAGATGCAGATTACACCGCAGAAGTCAAGGTCATACTTCGAAATCATGGCAAAGCGAGCTGCGTATTCAAAGCAGGAGATCGGATAGTGCAACTCATAGTTGAGAAAATTGCAAATGCCGACGCCATGGAAGTAGAAGATCTGGGAATAACCGTGCGAAGAAAAATCGGCTTCGGATCAAGTGACATGAACCCCAAGTGATCCATCACTGCTAAAGAAGAAGAAGTCAGAATATGTTTCCTTTATGCAGATACAAGCGAAAATGAATTCTTTAGCGCCGCTGATATTAGCTATCACCCTCGGTTAATGAGAGAGAGAGAAATGTTCTCAAGTGCTCACCTCAATGCAGCCCTGATGCGGACAATGAACGATACATTTCTAGACAAGATTAGAGCGGCTGGGAAGGAGGATGAGAAGTGGCAGGACCGAGGCCGTGAACTGGTTAGGTTAAGAGAAAGCGGGGAAAAAATGCCGGACGAATGGATAGAAAAGGACGGGTTGCTCTACTACCAAAATCGGTTATACATTCCAGAAAACGAAGCGCTTCAGACCGAGATAGCCCAAGGCTGTCACGACTCGCTAGTAGCTGGGCACTTCCGACACGAAAAAACGATTAAGATAGTGACAAGGGATTTCTACTGGAAAAGACTCGCAGATTGGATCAGAGACTATGTACGATCCTGCGACGAATGTCAACACAGTAAATTCCCACAGCATGCTAAATACGGATTACTACTTCAACCCTTAGAAGTACCTTATGCTGCCTGGTCCTCCATATTGTCGGACTTCATCACCCAACTACCGGAATCACAGGGTAAGACTCAAATCATGGTAGTAGTAGACCGGTTCACCAAGATGGCTCACTTTATCGGCCTTCACGAAAACGCGACCACAAAGGACATTCCGGATACATTGCTTCGCGAAGTCTGGAAACTTCATGGATTGCCGACCGAGATCATATCGGACATGGACCCTAAGTTTTCCGGCGAATTCTGGGAATCATTGTGCAAAATGCTAGGAGTTAAACGACGTATGTTAACAGCGTACCACCCTCAAACTGACGGAAAAACCGAAAGAACCAACCAAGTACTGGAAGGTTGCTTACGTACATTTGTCAATTATGATCAGAACGATTGGTACCAATTATTGCCGTTAGCAGAACATGCTTATAACAACACGGCAACCAATGCACACAAGATGACCCCATTCTTTGCCAACTACGGATTTCACCCACAAACGGAGTGGATGAAAGAGAGAGAAGCTCACAACCCCGGGGCGACAATATATGCTCACTGGATGCAGGACATACCTCGACCGGCGAAACAAACCCTACAAAACACACGAGAATCGATGAAGAAATATTATGACCGGAACGCGACGGAACAACCCAACATCAAGGTCGGCGACTTGGTAATGTTGAATGCGAAGCACATACGTACCAAACGACCATCGAAGAAGTTGAGTCCGAAACTGGATGGCCCATTCAAAGTCTTGCAGAAGAAAGGAAGCCGGGAATACAAGTTAGAAATCTCGCCGCGGCGGAAAATTCATCCTGTGTTTCACGTTTCGCCATTGGAACCCTACCGAGCCTCGAACTGACCAAATCGCGAACGACCCCCACGGGATCCCGAAGCCATCGAGGGAGATTTACAATGGGAGGTAGAAAGGATCGTCAAGAGTGCGATCATTTCCTATAGGCGAAAGGTTCCAGGAAGGAATAAACCGATGAAAGAGCTTCGGTATTTTGGAAAAAGGGAAGGCTGCGCGGAGGACGAGAATACTTGGGAGCCACACGAAGGTATGATGGATGTGGAGGAAGAGGTGGAAAGGTTTCATAGAGTGAACCCGGAGATGCCGAATCCGAGAGAGGTCGAGTGACATAAGAAAGGTTTTCTATCGGTGGACAAGTAAATGCCGGTGGTTTTTACCCTTACTATGTGGAGCTCGAAATGGAGGGTAGAATTGTATAATAGAGATAGAGTATTCAGGACGAACACTTCGAAGAGGGGAGCTCGTGTTAGGCGCACGGACTCCCCGTAAGGATTCACAGGGCAAAGTTACCCTACCTTGACGCACACCAACTTCGAAGGAAAAAGATAACACCCCCCTCCAGCCCCGGCGTTGGGACGGCGCGTCATCACTGGCCGCCTGGGTAGTTGCGTCCCAACACCAAAGACCACTATCAATGGAACACATCCTATAACACCGTATACGTCGCGGCCGTCCGCCTGACTGGGTCCTGCTCGCCGGTTATATGAGGGGAGACCTCCGGGCACCTTATGCAGGTAGAGGCAGGTGAGTCGGACGACGGCGCATAAGGTTACAGACACTTGAAGAGAGGCAGTAGGAAGAGTGGGTCGAAGGTAACGGGATGTTTTGCACGAAAGTTCGTCCACTCGTACCTACAAAGTCGTGTAGAGTATGAAGTAGGTAACTATGCCCAGTAAGTGGATCGGGTGAATCCACAGAGGACAAGTTGGTAAAAGATGGAGTTCGAGGGACAATGCCTATAGGTACGATCCAGAGGACAAGTCGTGTAATGCCGGCAGACCAGAATACGAGATGCAGTGCCATACCGAATTCTCGACGGAACCAACCGAAGAAGAATGGCGATCTTCTGTCCAGCAAGTTAGACTACCCTCGACAAGCACGAGGGCAAGATAACTCGTAACCATTGTTGTCAATGGATAAATGGATGAGCTGACACCTGACGTGGTTTCCACACCATCAGGAATAATGAAAGCGCAGACCGATACGTTGGCCATGGGAGCAGAAGGTGTGGTAGAGAATTTTCAGGGTCTACGAGTGTTCTCACTCAGGTGAAGTTCGCAAAGTTGCGGACAGGGTACTTAGTTAGTATAGAGTTAGCATGTATACCGCGATTGCTCAGACACGGAATATAAATATCGAAGCATCTTCGCTGCTATTAGACACAACAAGCAAGCAGAAGAGATCTTATCCATATAATAAGTTCCCTCCACTTTTATATCGTTACCAATACTTCGACTATCTATACCGAAGTGAATATTATATCTAGCCTACATTACTCGTGTCTTCTTAACGAGTTCTCCGATATAGTCACGCTCCAGGTCCTAGCTGTCGGAATACCTGACGCCGAAGCTACCACCTAACAGGGTCAGGTGGGGGTCTCTCGTCCACTGGGAGTAGGTGAGTGTGTATACGGGGGAGAAATCTGGCGGCCGCTCCCACTGGGCGCAGAAGGTAGCCCATGGCATCGATTGGTAAGTGAGATCTTATCGCAGGGAGCAGTCTATGTTGGTCCCATTGTAGCGGTATGTAGTTCTGCTTGAGCCCTACTAGCAGGGGTTGGAAGGAGTTTGCAGCTCGATTCTGGCTGTGTCCTGGGGGGGTGGATGGCATTCTAGCCGCCGCTGGGTTGATCAGGGGGGACGAGCAAGCCATTGGAAAAGCTGCCATCCTTCTTTTATGTGGGAGCAGGGAGTCAAGTGGGGGGAGGCATGCCTCCCAGGGGAGAATGTTCACGGGAGTTGAGTAGAAGCAGTTGGTGACCCATCTTAGAACCTTATTCTAGAGGTCAGTCATCTTGCCTAGGGAGGATGCATTGGGAGCGAAGATATCTGCACCGTAAGTGAGAATGGGGATGATCAGTCCAGTTGGAAGCCTGCGGTTCATGTCTGGCGCAAGACCAATTCCTGAGGGGGAGAGTTGTTTTATAATAGAGAAGGCTCATTGGGCCAGGGCCAGCCGCTTTTGGAAATGGGTTGACGTTTCCATAGAGGGGGTGAACCAGTACCCAAGCTATCGAACACAGGAGGAGGGGTGAAATAGCGTCCCATCAAGCGAGACAGGTGAGCGGGAGGTAGTGTCCCTATCTCTTAGTGTGCGCCAATCAGAGAGCTCTCTCTTTATGATTGACAAGGAAACACCTATCCGGGCTTCCTTCCTCTTCGTAACAGAATATAAATATTGAAACACTTGACAGTTCATCCGGTAAACAATGAACCAACAGTAACAGTAAAATCATCAACATAGGAAAAGATAATCCCACGTGGGATGGGCATATGAAGTACACAAACGTACATCACAAACAGTAAAGGAGAAACAGGAGACCCCTGCCGGGGGCCAACTAGAACGGGCAGAAAGATATTCGGAGAGCCTTGAAAAATCAAGCGGCACTTGCGATGAGCCAAAAAAGAGCAGACCCAAGAAACGAAATGGTGCGGAATTCCTTTGCGGCACATCAGTGATGTTATTATAGTCGAAGAAATATTATCGAAGCCTCCTGTAATATCTAGAAAAAGAGTGGAGGCCTCCAAGCGTGGGCGTTGGTGGGTGCGAATCTCATGTGTGAGGGCTGCACATGCATCAAACGTACTAAGACCTGGAGGGAGCCACATTGATTGGGGCTGAGTAGTCCAGCCGAGCGGGTGAGGGGAGAGAGTTGGGACGCCACAATTATCTCCAATATTTTTGAAACTGTCTGGAGAAGAACGATGACTCGGAAGGAGGAGGGGGCTGAGTAGTCCAGCTCCCCGGGCTTTGATAGGACTATACCATTTGCCTCTTTCAATGAGGCGGGATGAAACCCCTATTCGAGTAGGGGACAAAGGAGCGATAGCAAGATGGATGAGTTGGTTTTCTTAATAGTTTTCAATATCCCATATGGGATCTGATCGGGCCTAGGGGCCGAGGAATTGGACTATTTAGAGAGAGCGATGTATATTTCCTGAGGAGAGAGCTGGGAGACATTCTTATTGGAAATGCTGCTCGCCAGGCTCTCCTGGTATTTCCTTTGTTCTTGAGCTAGCTTCCGGGGAAGTGCTGTTATGCGCAGAGGAGTCGGGCATATGGATATGGCTCCGAGCGTGTGTTTGTGGAAAGCATTTCCTATGTAGGAATGCAGCGATCGGAACGGAGGCGGAAAGGTAGTAAAAGGGTTTTATACCCGGAGGACACCCGGAGAGATAGTGATGATTGTTTCTGCATTTTGTTAGCATGAGTTTTTGGGAAAAGGGGGGAAAGATGGGACATGGAGCAAACTGTCTGAAGAAAGAGTGTGGTACCTCCTGATGAGGATAGGAGGAGTTTGTGATGATATATACATCTGTCTTTGCCCTAGTTAGTTGAGTTAGTGGACAGGTGTCGTTGAGCGAGGAGTTGTCGTTGTGAAGAGAAGAGTTTTTCCCCCGCTTCTGTGTGCGATCGTGTTGTGTGTGATTCCTTGGCGCCGTTTCGTTTCGTCGTTTCGCCGTGCAGTATATTGTTTCGAGCCCAAGTCTAAAAATTCTTAAACAGGTGTAGGATGCTGGGGGTGGGAGAGGGGTCCTTGTTGGAGAAGAAGTGGGAAAGCAAAGCATTATTTATCTCTGTTGTTGTTGTGGCATCCGGGAAAGAGGGAAAGCGGTCTGGCTGGCGAGCTGCTGAGAGGCGTTTGGCAGTCCAGACATCTTGTGCTCCTACTTTGCCGAGGAACTGCTTCCAGTGGTGCTATTTTGCCTTCTTGATTGCTTTGAACTAAGTGAGGCGACAGACCATCACTTCCGACATTGAGTGGGGCGAGTGTTCCCTTCGCGGGAATCTAAGGGATTCGTGGAGGTTGCGGCAGAGATCCAACAATTTGTCGTACCAGCATGGTTTGGAACGTATGGATGGACATTTGAGAGGCGTGTGTAGGGCTAGTTGGAGGTAACAGCAGCCAGATCGCGGTCAAACCAGCCTGTGACAGAGTTCTTGGTGGGTAAGGGAGGGGGATTGGGCACGTTGAGCTGTTGCAGGGCCGGAGTGAGGGAGGTCTAGTCTGTTTTATCCCAGTTTGGGGATGGGGGGGTAGGGTGTAGCGGGGGGGCCGGTAGGGAAGTTATTATGGGTACATGGTCAGACCGCGTGCTGGGTAGTCTGGTCGACCATGACGAAAAGAAAGATGCCATAGCACAATTAGCAAAGGAATGATCAAGAACAGCAGGCCTATCTTGGGCCACAAAAGGAAACCAGGTAAAGACACCCGGTGTGTTGAGGAGGGAAATACCCAAGTCCGCAGCTCTCTCCAAGTAGGGAGCGGAGATTGCCACTGTACAGGCTGAGAATTCCTTAAGAGGGTCAGATAGTGGGTTGTGAACATTAAAGTCACCCGCCATGAGGCAAGGAAAGTCATGGTCATGAAACATCATCTCAGGGGTGACAGTACGGGCATATGAAGATGTACCATTGGTCGAATAACGATTGTACAACCTTAAAACCTCCAAACGAGGGTCCAACAATTGCGACAAACAGGGGGATCTTGCAGCAAAACAAATGAAGGTATTGGGGTGACAATTTTCAAGCTGTTAAAGAGGGATAAAAACACATTCTAGCTTCCCAAGCAGTTGTGTTGAACAATGGATAGCTTTAGTAATGCAGGGGAGGGGGCCAGCCCATATACACGAAGAGTGTTAGTATTGTAATCAATCATTAATCTTGAGTTGAGGGGGAGCAGGAGGAGACTTCCACCACGGCAGGAAGGTGGGCCTTGGTCATGGAGCAGCTTAGGGTGTGGTTGAGTCAGGCAAGGGAGCCTTTCCAACCGCAGTAGTGGGTCCAGAATCAGAGTCTTCGGACATGTCAGGAGGGTCGTCCGCAGCGGGGGGTTGTGGCAGAAGTAGGTTCTCCTGTGCAGGAATAGGCTGAGTCCTTGAGGGGCACGTGGGGTCAGTGGCGACATGCTCACCTTGGCAGTTACTGAATTTGGGAGGGAGTCTGGGCAGTACGCTGGTACTACTTTGGTGTTTCCCTCCCTGGGGTAGGTTGGGTGTGTACACCTGTGCTCGGAGCGACAGTGGGAGAGGGAGCATATGGGGCAGACAGGATGGTCCACCTTACATCGTTGGACTTGGTGCTTATAGGCGAAACAGTACATGAACTGGGTCATTGAGCTCGAAGAGTAGGGGCGCTCAACTTGTCTTGAGTGGGAGAAAGGTCGGATTGAAGAACCAAAGGCAGTAACATCAGAGGGGGGAGAGAAAGCACCACGGAGCCGGAGCCTTTCGTGACACTCTTGGCTGGGTCTGACTGTAGGAATCTAACTGAGAAGAGTCCTACTCCAATGGCGTTTCTTATCGAGTCAGAGATTACAGGAAGGAGGTCCTCGGGAGTGGGAGGCATGAATCCGTACGGCAGGCAGTGGATGGCCATCTGAGTGCGTTGGGGGCGGAACGGAAAGAAAGGAAAGGATTATCTCATATTGGGAAAGATTGGGTGAACTTGGTAGTGAGAGCGTCGTAGTACAGTGAGAATGCCCTAGCAGGGGGTTGTGTGTTAGAAGAGGTTAGGGTTAGAGACACTCTGGGGTTAACCGAGGCAGTAAAGCCAAGGGGGAAAGGCCAGTTTGCGGGGCTGAGAACAGCCGCGGCAATGTCGGGAGCAGTGGCAGCAATGCATAGGGCCTCTGGGTGGGGCAGCGGGGAAGAAGATTGGGCGAAAATGCGACGGTCAGCAGCAGGCAACAGAGCTGGACCGCTTGCGCTGGTCACATGTGTTAGGGGGTAGCTTGGGCGTGAGGTATTCCGAGAGCTAGGACCTGAGTCGTTATTATGTCGGAGAACTCGTGAAGAAGAAACGAGTGATGTAGGCTGGATATAAATGTTACATTGGAATAGATAGTCGAAGAAAAGGTAAGGATAATATGTAGAAACTTATTATATTGATAAGATCTCCTCTCCAGACTAGTTGTGTCAAAATGGCAGAGAAGATGCTTCCATATTTATATTCCACGTCTGAGCAAGCGCGGTATAGATGCTAACTCAATACTAACTAAGTATCCTGCCCGCAATTCTGTGAACTTCAGATGAGTGCGAACACTCGTAAACGGTTAGGCGCACAGACTCCCTGTAAGGACTTACAGGGCAAAGTTACCCTACCTTGACACGCACGAACTAGCTCAGTCGGAATAACACGTGACTTCTTTCAGAAGGTCATATGTTTGACCCACACCCCCGTCATAGTTATTACAACTATACAACGGATGGTTATCAGTCTCTACACAAGGGCATGAGCAATGTGACCGAGGCGTTTTCGCCGCTTACTATAGAAGAAATATTTCACTATCAGTAAGAAGTTGAACGGCGAGGTGGGAACGGTTGGATAAGAAGTTATGGTGCTTCAAAGCTAAGCCAACCGACATATGTAGTGTGATATGTAAAACGTAAGCATATGATTACCCGGCATGAGAAATGTTGATCACAACATGACCGGAAGGAAGGACAGCAATGATCGCGAGCCAGGCTGCATATACAGACCAAGTTCATATGGCATAAGAATCGAGAACCAGTAATTGGACGCAATTACTTGGGCAATGATTAAAGCCGAAGTGTTGGGCAAGAACTCAGGGAGAAACGGTGTTTGCACATTCACGGAAACTAGGAGAAGGCGGAAACGGTACTTCGCTATTATGATAGTTAGATGTACCCCGGGAAAGGGTATAACAGGCGGGCAACAGCCCGGAGTAGATAGAGATCAACAAGCACGGAGAAGAGATCTTATAAAAATAATAAGTTATCTACACTTTTATATCTTTACCAATACTTCGACAATCTGTACTGAAGAGAATAATTATATCTAGCCTACATTACTCGTGTCTTCTTAACGAGTTCTCCAATATAATTACGAGTAAGGTCCTAGCTGTCGGAATACCTCACGCCGAAGCTACCACCTAACAGTATATTGATTACCTCTCATCGTTACCGAGACGATTGTTTGGCAGAAACACTTATACTCTAAAACCCGAGCACCTTTTCGAACCAGGACCCTTGCGGACGATCTCAATAGCACAAATTTACTTCCCAACCATCATAAGGGAACTAGGAACACACAAACCCTATCACGAAACCTACGCATTGTGGACAAATCCAGAAAACATCATCACCACCAAAGACCTAGAAGTATTATACCAGCAGTGGAAAGGCGAATGTTACGGTAACTACACACCCGAGGAGGAAATAGTACAGGTCTGGTACGTTGGGTACTATAGCAACGGAAGATACTCAAGCTCAGACTTTGAGATACCAGAAGTGTGGGGAGGAAACAAGAGATAAGTTTTCCGTTGAAGGACCTCAGAGATGGCTTCTGACCCCAAAGGGCCTGAGGCCATGGAATGGCGATCAGAAGAAACCCCGGAAGGAGAGGGACCAGATGAATTGGCCCAGGACACAGCACCGAGTGTGGAAACCGACAGGACGCGACTAGCGAGGTCACACTCTCGTGGTCACGCGCCGCAGTCTCCAAGCCTTGGGATAGGCTTCTTTGTCAAGCAACGAAGCAGACGGCCAAGAGGTGCGTAGAGCCCGGCTCCCCCACACGATTCCGTCATGGCAGCTAGGATCGAACCCCTGGATAGAATTCTAGGCTGATTCGACCCACATCTCAAAGAAAGCAGAAACGCATGACATCTGTCTTTCAGCTCCCTGCCAGCCAAGGTATTCCCCATGGCCCCGGAACTGCAAAAGGTCAAGCGGCAGTTAAAATCTGGCACCCACATTGTCGGTCGAGAAGTCGACCGAATCGACGATCAAGTACGGATTCTAGACCAAGAATCCCAGAAGGTCAAGGAAAGCTTCGCTTCCACTGTAGCTGAGAGGCTGGGAGAAACCGATGACCGACAAGCCAGACACGAGGCTGTCACATCCCAGCTCCATGAGACAGTACAGGGAACGGAGGCCCAGTCAATACACCGGGACCTACTCCTTGACCAGGAAATCGTCTGAATAAATGAGCAACACAAGCGGGACATAGAAAATCATGAGATAAATCTTAACCTCATGAAACAAGAGATGTTAGAGCACCAGATGGCAGAACAAGCACGAGAGGGTGAGATCTCGGAGTTAAAAGCAATAGTGCAGACCTTGATGGGGCAGGTGAAAGGAAAAGGCAAGGTGTCAGATCCCACACCGGAGGCTTCAGCGGCCTGTAAAGGAAGACCACCACCACCACCACGACACGGAGCGGCTGGAGCTCCAGGCGGAGGAGGGAGAGAAGACCCTCATGATGAGGGAGAAGGATCTGGAATGAAGCCAGAGGAGAGTAGGCAAAGAAGACAGGGCGAGAGACCCGCACCCCAGCCAGAAGAAGGCGACTATGACGCCGAGAATGATGAACACTTTAACATGATCTCTCGAGTCATCGCCAATGCCTTGAGACAACAAACGAGAGTCCTTGCAGAACCCCTTGCCATGTTTAGAAACAAGAAACACCAAGATATAGGTATGTGGCTATTGACATGTAAAGATTATTTTGGTCGAAACAGTTGGCATTGGTAAAACGAGGCACAACGAATTGGATATGCCATAAGCCGAATGGACAGGAAAGAAGTCGCACCGTTGGCGTTGACCTACCGACGACAATTGACCGGAGAAATAGGTTATACGAGACAAGAGGGATATGAGTTCTGGCACGTCTTGCAGAACCAGCCCTGCAACGCTTCAGTCACACCCATGAAGCGGAAAAATCCCGAAGAGAAATGGGATCGGTCAAATACCGCAGTGATGTGGCCAAATTCTTGATGGAGATGGAAAATCTTAATGTTCATGAACGAGTCACCGGGATAGCCTGGAGGAAAATGATTGAAGACGAACTACCTCTAGAAGCATTGCGATGACTCTTACATAGGGAATATGTCGACGATGGGGAATGGTTGGATGCAGTCAGGACCGTAACCCGTGCAGAAGAAGATTTCAATGAAAGAAAAGATCTTCGAGGAGGCGGTCCCCAAGGGACGGCAGGGGCGGAAAAAAGGAAATTCGAGGATTCAAAGCCAACGGTCTCTGCTAAACGTGTAAAGAAGCAGTACATGGCTAAGGAAAAGGTGGACTACCAGAAGAACAACGCTGGGGAGAGAAGGGTGAAAAAGGAAGGGTCAGTGGCACCGGTGGGGCAGGTTAAATACAAGGTGTGGGCAGAAGCCCACCAGGGCGTCGATCAAAAAAGGTGGTCGATAATCGGAAATTGGACAACGAAGGCACGCGATGTGGAATGAGAAACCATACTTGGAAATACTGTCGGAGGCTGATACAAGCATCGGCTGCATATCGAGGGCAAGCAAAACCCAAACGACAGTCCGCATTCACACCAAAGCGACTCTCCCAGGTAGCCACTGTGGCCGTTGATGGCCAGGGAGAAAGCTCGAAGCGAGCGGTGCAAAGGCCCCTGGCTTGGGCCTTCGACAATGAGGACATTTTATAAAAAGGCATCCAGGTACCGACAACAACGGTGATCGGGTAGTGAGGTTGCCGCCTCGAATCGAAAGACATGCGGCGTGGTCCGTGACGATATCCCACCAGAAGGCTAAAAGACCAAAGAATAGCAGTTGCCATTGGACGTCCAAAAATGGGTAGTCCGTGCTCAACATGGGAGGCATGAAAAGTCACAAGCGAAGTAAGCGGTCGATGAGACTAAATGGGAAAGAGAAGACAACCATCCGTGGGAACGGGGCTTGAGTTGCACGACACTGGAAGGAGGGTCGAAATCCAGGGTAACCTGACTTTCTCTCCGGGTAAAACAGCGGGGCAAATAGAAGCCGGGGGCGCCTCGATTGTGCACAAGGTTCATGCCCGACAAATGGTGTCAGAGGGGGTTTCGGTAGTCAGTCCAAAATCAAAGACGAAGGTATGGTGGATTGGTCGCAGGGGACAGTCTCATATGAGGGATAAGCCCGCGATAAAGGACCGCGCACACTAGTCGCGAACTCGTGAGGTACTCTAGTGAACCACTACTCCTGTGATATGGGAACTCCTCCGCAGGAGGTAAAGACCGCTAGTGGTGGGCTGCTCAATATCCAAAATTTAGAAACTTATTGTAAAAGTTTGTCTGAGGAGGCTTTAGGAGCCGAAACTGCGAAGACGCGGAAACAAACCCCCACGTTACTTGTAACCGCGACGATAAAAAAACTTCATCAAAGCCCGAGTGAAAGCTCAAGACCCATTAAAAAACCAAAACATTACGCCTGTTCCGAGGGAAAGGCCTTCATTGAAGTAAAAGGACGAAAACACGCGATAAACGTCCTCTTAGATTCTGGTTCAAACATCTTTCTCATGAACCAAAATACCGCACAATGGCTCAAAATCCCAACCAAAGCTAGGGATTCACCGTTAAAAATCACCACCTTCGATGGCGAAACCGCGCCTACCGGAGGAATATTCTATACCCATCCTATCCTTGTGGAAATCGCTACCAACGCTCACCGAAGCCTAAGATCCCGCGAAATTGCGAACATATGACCATAGGAAAGTATGATCTAATCATCCCCTTCGGGTGCTGGCACGACGAACACCCCGTAAAGAATATCGCGGATGCAAGGAAATGGAGTTTCAAGGAGACGAAGTGCCACACTCATACAGAAGATGAACCGGTGGTGGATCTGTTTGAATGAGATGAAACTGTGGCTTACGACGAAGAAGGGCAGTATGTGGGACAGATAGAGTGAGAAGAAGAACGGGAAATACGGTTGGAAACACTGCCGAAACCATATGGGCAGTATAAGGCACTTTTTGAAAAGAAAAAAGCTAAGATGTTGGCACCTCGAAGAACCTTCGACCACGCCATCAACCTTAAAGAAGGGGCCAAACCCTCATGGGGTCCGATTTACCCAATGTGGGCACACCAGTTGAACGAGCTGGATAAGTACCTTAAGAAAGTGATGGCTGAGGGAAAGGTTGCTGATAGCGAATCTCCTTACGGCGGTCCAATCCTCTTCGTTCCAAAGCCAGATCGAAGCCTACGACTAGGTGTAGACTATACGAAACTCAACAAGTTGACGATCCTGAATAAATACCCCCTACAACTCATGGATGAACAAAGAGACCGTGTAGCAGGGGCAAAGGTGTTTAGGGAGCTCAACCTAAAAGATCGATATCATCTTATTTGAATGAGGAAAGGCGATGAGTATGAGACAGCCTTTGTACTAGATACGGACAGTACGAATATAGAGTCATAGCTTTCGGGCTCGTTAACCCTCCTGCAATGTTTCAGACAATGATGAATAAAATCCTAAGGGAATTCTTGGACCAGGGAGTAGTCGTCAACCTAGACGATATCCTGATATACTCTGAGAATATGGACGACCATATCGAACTAGTCCAGAAAGTCCTTGACCGGCTCGAACAACACAACTTAGCAGTCTCGTTGAAGAAATCGGTGTTCCAACAAGAGGAAGTTGAGTTCCTGGGATACATTGTGAAGACAAGTGGCATCACCATGTGTGATAGAAAAGTGAAAAGCGTCCAAAATTGGGCACACCCGAGATCGGTGAAAGAAGTCCAAATCTTCATTGGATTCGCAAAGTTCTATCTACGATTCATCAGAGATTTCTTGATAGTTTGCAAGCCAATAACCGCGACGTTAAAAGGAAACCCAAAGGATTTTCACGGGGGAAGAGAGCAGGAGGCAGCTTTTGAGGATTGAAGAGGAGGTTTACGACGGTACTAATTTTATTGCATTTGTATCCAGGACGAAAAAAGGTGGTTGAGACAGAAGCATGCGACATTGCGCTTGGATGCATACTATCTCAGTATCAAGGGAGATGGCTCCACCCGGTGGCTTTCCATTCTTGAAAACTAAACAGCGCTGAAAGAAATTATGAGATATATGACAAAAAACTACTCGCAATAATGGAGGCGTTTAAAGAAGGGAAAAGGTATCTCTGGGGAGAACAAGAGCCCGTGGCAGTAGACACCGACCACCAAAATCTACAATCCTTTTTAACCAAAAAAGTCTGGAACCAACGGCAAATTCGATGGGCACAGGAGTTAATCAATTATAACTTCCAAATAGCTGATAGGCCGGGAAGCAGGGGCGGGAAACCCGATGTATTAAGCAGACGGCTGGAGTACCGTCCTGAGGAGGGACCTCGTCACACTGAGCAGTCAATTTTGAAGAAGGAACACTTTCAAATTTCTGTAATTCATCAAAAGCGAAGTGCGGAAATGGCCCTCATCCCGGAAAGACGCGAATCGACAAGCATGGGAGTAATGAAACTCTCTGACAAGGCAATAATTCCAACAAAGGGATCACGATTTGCGGCCGCTCGTGACATCTATGCCCTAACGGACGGGCTGGTACCAGCAAAAGGACAAACAATGGTGGAAACGGGTATTGCGATAGGGTTGCCGGATGGAACCTATGGAAGACTAGCCGCAAGAAGTGGTATGGCTAGCAAGATGGGAATGGCAGTGGGCGGTGGTGTAATAGATGCGGATCACAGCGGAGAAGTTAAGGTCATACTTCGAAATCATGGAAACACAGCCTGCGTGTTTAAGGCAGGAGATTGGATAGCGCAACTCATAATAGAAAAGATTGTCAACGCCGACGCCATGGAAGTAGACGATCTAGAAGTAAACAAGCGAGGAAAAATGGGCTTTGGGTCAAGCGATTTAAACCCTAAGCGATCCATTGTGGCTAAAGAAGCCAAAATCAAAATATGTTTCCTTTAGGCGGAGACAGGCAAAAATGAATTCTTTAGCAAAGCTGATATCGGCTACCACTCTCAGTTGATGAAAGAAAGAGAGATGTTATCAAGCACTCACGTCAATGGAGCCCTGACGCAAATGATGAATGAGTCATTTCTGGAGAAGATTAGAGTAGCTGGCAAAGGGGATCAAAAGTGGCAGGAACGGGGCCGTGAACAGGTCAGGTTAAGAGAAAGTGGAAAGATGATGCCCGATGAATGGATAGAAAAAGACGGGTTACTATGATACAAAAATTGGTTATACATCCACGATGACGAAGCCCTTCTGACTGACATAGCCCAAGGCTGTCACGACTCCTTAGTAGCAGGGCACTACGGACAGGGAAAAACGATTGAGATAGTAAAAAGGGATTTCTACAGGAAAAAACACGGAGAGTGCATTAGAGACTACGTACGATCCTGCGACGAATGTCAACACAGTAAATGCACGCGGCATGCTAAGTACGGATTGCTTCAACCATTAGAAGTATGCTATGCCGCCTGGACCTCCATATCGACAGACTTGATCACAGAGTTACCAGAATCTCAGGGTAAGACCCAGATAATGGTAGTGGTGGACTGGTTTACTAAAATGGCACACTTTATCCGCCTCCACGAAAAAGCGACCGCAAAGGATGTTTCAGAGACTTTCCTTCAAGAAGTTTGCAAACTTCACGGATTACCCACGGAAATCATCTCGGACATGGACACGAAGTTTTCTGGCGAATTTTGGGAATCATTGTGCAAAATGCTAGGAGTTAAGCGGCGCATGTCAACGGCGTATAACCCTCAGACTGACGCACAAACCGAAAGAACCAACCATGTGCTGGAAGGTTACTTACGAACATTTGTCAATTATGATCAGGACGACTGGTACCAACTATTGCCGTTAGCTGAACATGCCTACAACAATTTGGCGACCAACGCACACAAGATGACCCCATACTTCGCCAACTACGGCTATCACCCACAGACGGAGTGGATGAAAGAGAGAGAAGATCATAACCCAGGGGCGACCATGTATGCTCACTGGATGCAGGACATACATTGACAGGTGAAGCAAACACTAGAAAATGCGCGGGAAGCGATGAAGAAATATTATGACTGGAGGGTGACGGAACAACCCAGCATCGAGGTCGGCGACTTGGTAATGTTGAATGCCAAGAAGATAAAACCCAAACGACCTTCGAAAAAACCGAGTACAAAGCTGTATGGCCCTTTCAAAGTTGTAGAAAGGAAAGGAAGCAGGGCATACATGTTGGAAATATCGCCGCCGTGGAAAGTTCACCCTGTACTTCACATTTCGCTGTGGGAACCCTCCCGAGCCTTGAATCGACCAAACCACGAACAACCCCGACGATATCTCGAAGACATTGAGGGGGATCTAGAGTGGGATATTGAAAGGATTGTGCAAAGTGAGATCATTTCATAAACGCGAAAGGTTCGAGGAAGGAATAAATCGATGAAGGAGCTTTGGTATTTTGTGAAATGGAAAGGGTGCGCAGATCATGGAAATATGTGGGAACCAGGCGAAGGTATGAAGAATGCGCAGGAAGAGGTGGAAAGGTTTCATAGAGAAAACCGGAGGATGCCGGGCCCGCAAGAGGTTGAGTAACATAAGACGGGTTTTCCATCGGTGAACAAGTAAACGCTGGTGGCTTTTACCCCTCATATGTGGAACTTGAAAACGGAAGATAGATTGTATAATAGACATAGTGTATTCGGGACGAACACTTCGAAGAGGGGAGCTCGTGTTAGGCACACGGACTCCCCGTAAGGACTTACAGGGCAAGGTTACCCTACCTTGACACGCAAGAACTAGCTCAGTCAGAATGAGAGGTGACTTCATTCAGAAGGTCACGGGTTAGACCCATACCCCCGTCATAGTTATTACAACTATACAAAGGATCGGTATCAGTCTCTACGCAAGCGCATGAGCAATGCGAGCGAGGGCTTTTCGCTGCTTACTATTGGAGAAATATTTCTCTATCAGTAAGAAGTTGAAAGTCGAGGTGCGAACAGTAGGATAAGAAGTTTTGGCGCTTCAAAGCTAAGCCAACCGACATAGGTAGTCTGATATGTAAGACGTAAGCATATGATTACCCAGCATGAGAAATGTTGATCACAACATGACCGGAAGAAACGACTGGTATGATAGCGAGCCAGGCTGCATATACAGACCAAGTTCATATGGCATAAGAATCGAGAACTAGTAATTGGACCCAATTACTTGGGCAATGATTAAGGCCGAAGTGGTGTGTGAGAACTCAGGGTCAAATGGTGTTCGCACATTCACGGAAACTAGGAGAAGTCGGAAAAGGTACTTCGCTAGTATGATAGTTAGATGTACCCAGGAAAGGGTATAAGAGGCGGGCAAGAGCCCAGAGTAGATAGAGATCAACAAGCACGGAGAAGAGATCTTATCCATATAATAAGTTATCTACACTTTTATATCGTTACCAATAGTTCGACGATCTATACTGAAGAGAATAATTAGATCTAGCCTACATTACTCGTGTCTTCTTAATGAGTTCTCCGATATAATTACGAGTAAGGTTCTAGCTGTCGGAATACCTCACGCCAAAGCTAGCACCTAACCTAAACCTAGAAAACTGTCTACCACATGTTTTGCTCTAATGGACAACTTATAGGTCTGCGCGTGCGTTATTCCTGATGGTGTGGAGTCCACGTCAGATGCCAGCTCATCCGGTTATCCATTGCCAACGATTGTTACAAATTATCTTGCCCCCGTGCTCACAGAAGTGAGTCTAACTCGCTGGACCGAAGTTGGCCACTCTTGCCTGGTTGCTTCCGTACGGCATTTAACATGCACCAGCATGTCGTATTTTAGGAGGTAGCTTCGGTGGGAGGTATTCCGACAGCTAGGACCTGGATCGTAATTATATCGGAGAACTCGTTAAGAAGACACGAGTAATGTAGGCTAGATATAATGAATTGCTTCGGTATAGGGCATCGAAGTATTGGTAACGATATAAAAGTGTAGAATAACTTATTATATTGATAAGATCTCTTCTCCGTGCTTGTTGTTCTTTAATAGCAGCGAAGATGCTTCAATATTTATATTCCGCGTCTGAGCAATCGCGGTATACATGCTAACTCTATACTAACTAAGTACCTTGCTCGCAACTCTGCGAACTTCACCTGAGTGCGAACACTCGTAGACCCTGAAAACTCTCGACCACACCTTCTGCTCCCATGGCCAACTTATCGGTCTGCGCCTTCATTATTCCAGATGGTGTGGAGACCACGTCAGGTGTCAGCTCATCCGTTTATCCATTGACAACAATGGTTACGAATTATCTTGCCCTCGTGTTTGTCGAGGGTAGGCTAACTCGCTGGACAGAAGATGGCCATTCTGCTTTGGTTAGTTCCGTCAAGAATTCGGTATGCAACTGCATCTCGTATTCTTGTCTTCCGGCATTACACGACTTGTTCTCGGGATTGTACCTATAGGCATTTTCCCTCGGACTCCATCTTTTACGAACTTGTCCTCTGTGGATTCACCCGGTCCACTTACTGGGCATGGTTACCGCCTTCATACTCTACACGACTTTGTAGATACGAGGTGCCTAACTTTCGTGCGAAACGTCCCGTTACTTTCGACCCACTCTTCCGACTGCCTATCTTCAAGTGTCTGTAACCTTATGCGCCGTCGCCCGATTCACCTGCTTCCACTTGCACAAGTTGCCTGGAGGTCTCCCCTCATATATCCTGCGAACAGGATCCGGTCGGAAGGACGGCCGCGACGTATACGGTGTTATAAGATGTGTTCCATTGATAGTGGTCTTTGGGCATGCTTCCTCCCCCCTATTTTCCCTCCCAGTGCAATTTGCACTTTCAGAAACACCACGTACACTATCTCGAGATTTCCGTGTAACGTGACCTGTCAGGTTACACGAATACCATATGGATCCCTCTGTCCCGCCTTTTGGTTCGAGTCGTCGAAACAAAGGGAAAGGCAAAAAGACCAACCCCCCCCCAACACCGGCAGGTGCTAGGAGCTCCTCCACTCAGGAGGGCGCCCCTACCCTGTCCCCGATCTTCATGCCTGCAGGCCCCCCCTCGCTTAAGCGACCCAGAAGGAACACGATAACAAGCCTCCCACATATCGATGAGAGATACTTGAGAAACGCCCCTCCAAGCGCCTACTTCCTGAACCTTTTCCACAAGATAAATCAGGACCAGGAAATCGGGGCTACCACAGGCAGCAAAGAGAATGTGGTCATGATAGAGATGATCTATCAGATCCATAAAGACTACACGATGGCCATCGATGCGCTAAGCGAACAGATCGAAGCCCTTACCGAGGAAGTTAGCACACTCAATGATGCTACACCCAGGCCTGACACCCCCACCCCGATACCCTTCACACTACCGGCAACGGCCCCTTCACGACCATCTGCCCCCGACGCCAACCCCTTAACCCTCCCCGCAGCTGCCCCGCCCAAATCGTGGGCAACGGTGGCTAGCAAAGGTAGGAAAGAGAAAACCACCATGGCTGCTAGGGCTGCCCAAGCCCCAGCGAAACCAAATCTCAACAACAGGCCTCAACTCAAAAAGGGCCTCACGGCCAGAGAACGCCGTCTTATCATCAAACGAGAAGGCGAGCCACTCCCCACCTCTGCGCTGGACCTAAGAGACGACATCAACTTAGCGCTAGCTGCTACCTACGTACAGACGGTCTCCATCCGGGGAAATACGGTCACTCTCACCACGATGGAATCGATCAAGGCTACCTCGCTTAACAGCAAGGTGGGGTCGTTCCTTCACCTAATACCAGGGACCGTTAGCGTTCTTCTGGATACCCCTGTATCACATGTCCTGGTGCACGGCATCCCCACCCCCAAGTCTCTAGTAGAAATAGCTACAGAGCTCACCACTTTCAACACTGGATTGTCCCTCACCGGTCAACCCAGATGGCTTACTACCGACGACGCTAGAGCTGGAAAGTCCGCCTCCACAGTCGTGATCACCATTACTAGTCCCAGGGCCTCTGACTATGTCGGGAAACGCCTGGCTGCCTTCTCGTCCACATATAGAACCGAGCGCCGATTGCGTTTCAACTCTCACACCCAATGTTCCAACTGCCACGGCTATGGACACCACAATAACAAGTGCACCAATCCGGCCACATGCCGGTGGTGTGCATCCCCACACCCTACAGGTAATCACACCTGTCCCACCGCTACCTGTCGAATACGCGGCCGACCATGCAACCACACCGTGCTTAGGTGTGTGAACTGCAAAGGCCCACACGACGCCCACACTATACGATGCCCCTCCCGCCCCAAGAGTACCCGGGATGATCAGCCGGAAGAGGGCGAGGAGGAGATGACCACTTGATGACTATGATTTATGTTATGGTTATTGCGTAGACTTTGGTTCTACATTTTATTTTTATCAAATAAGGCGGTGATGAAGTTTCTTTTGTTATATTAATGGTTTTTCTAGGCCATACCTTAGGGTGCATGCTGGAGTTTTCCTGTAGTTAAATACAAAATAAACTCATAGGATTTTAAAAAAAAAAAAAAGATAGTGGTCTTTGGTGTTGGGACGCAACTACACAGGCGGCCAGTGATGACACGCCGTCCCAACGCTGGGGCTGGAGGGGGGTGTTATCTTTTTCCTTCGAAGTTCGTGTGCGTCAAGGTAGGGTAACTTTACCCCGTAAATCCTTACGGGGAGTCCGTGCGCCTAACATCGTATTCTGGTCTTCAGGCATTACACGACTTGGCCTTCGGATTGTACCTATGGATTTTTTCCCTCAGACTCTATCTTTTACAAACCTGTCCTTTGTGGATGCACCCGATCCACTTACGGGGCATAGTTACCTCCTTCATAGTCTACAGGTTTTACCTCGTATGAGGGGACTAACTTCCATTCAAAACGTCCCATTACCTTCGGCCCACCCTTCTGACTGTCGGTTTTCAAGTGTCTGTAACCTTATGCGCCGTTGTCCGATCCACCAGCCCCTACCGGCATAAGGTGCCCAATGGCCTCTCCTGATAGACCCTGCGAACAGGACCCGGTCGGACAGACAGCCGCGACGTATACAGTGTTATAGCATGTGTGCCACTAATAGGGGTCTTTGGTGTTGGGACACAACTACCCCGGCCTCCAGTGATGATGCGCCATCCCAACAGCTGGGGTGGAGGGAGGTGTTATCTCTTTCCTTCGAAGTTCGTACGTGGTGAAGGTAGGGTAACTTGGCCCTGTAAATCCTTACGTGGAGTCCGTGCGCCTAACACAAGCTCCCCTCTTCGAAGTGTTCGTCCCGAATACCCTATGTCTATTATCCAATCTAACTTCCGTGTTAAGCTCCACACAGTAGGGGTAAGAACCAACTGGCGTTTCATTGTCTAGAGATGCAAAACCTTTCTACGTTACGCGACCTCTCGGGTGGCCGCAATATCCGGGTTTTCTCTATGAAAGCTTTCCACCTCTTCCTACGCGTTCTTCATACCTTCGGGTGGCTCCCAAGTATTCGCGTTCTCCACGTCGCCTTTCCATTTATCAAAATACCGAAGATCATTCATCGATTTATTCCTATTTCGCACCTTTCGCCTAGAAGAAATGATCTCGCTTTTCATTCATTCTACTTCCGACTCCAAATCCCCCTCCATCTTTTCGGGATCTGGTACCCGTTGTTCGCAATTTGGTCTGTTCTAGGCTCAGTAGGGTTCCAACAGCAAAACATGAAACAGAGGATCAATCTTCCATCGTGGCAATATTTCCAACTTGTATGCCCAACTTCCTTTCTTCTCTAAGACTTTGAACCGGGCATACAGTTTTAGACTCACCTTCTTCGACTGTCGTTTGGTACGTACATTCTCCACATTCAACATCACCAAGTCGCCGACCTCCATGGCAGGTTGTTCTGTCGCTTTCCTGTGATAATATTTCTTCATCGATTCCCGCGTGTTTGGCAAAGTTTGTTTCCCCTGTCGATGTATGTCATGCATCCGGTGAGCATACATTGTCGCCCTGGGATCATGAGCTTCTCTGTCTTTCATCCACTCCGTCTGTGGGTGAAAACCACAGTTGGGGAAGAATGGGGTGGGTCATCTTGTGTGCGTTGGTTGCCGAGTTGTTGTAGGCATGTTCTGCTAACGGCAATAGTTGGTACCAGTCGTTCTGATCGTAATTGACACATGTTTGTAAGTAACCTTCTAGCACTTGGTTGGTTCTTTCTGTTTGTCCGTCAGTTTGAGGCTGGTACGCCGTTGATATGCGTCATTTAACTCCTAGCATCGTACGCACTGATTCCCAAAATTCGCCGCAAAACTGCCTGTCCATGTCCAATATAATCTCGGTCTGTAATCTGCGAAGTTTCCAAACTTCCCTAAAGCAAGTATCAACAACATCTTTTGCGGTGGCATTTTCCTGGAGGCCAATAAAGTGGACCATTTCTGTGAACCAGTCTACTACTACAATGATTTGGGTTTTGCCCTGTGATTGCTGGAGTTGTGTGATGACGTCCGTTGAAATGGCGCTCCAGGCGGCATAAGGGACTTCCAAAGGTTGGAGTAGTCTATATTTCGCATGCCGCGGAGATTTACTGTGCTGACATTCGTCGCAGGATCGTAAGTAATCTGTGATCCATTCTGCGAGTCCTTTCGAGTAAAAATCTCTGGTTACTATTACGATTGTTTTTTCTTGTCCGAAGTGTCCCACTACTAAGGAGTCGTGACAGCCTTGGGCTATCTCTGTTTGTAGGGATTCGTTTCAGAGGATATATAATCGGTTTTTGTAGTATATTAACCCGGCTTTTTCTATTGATTAATCCGGCATCCTCCTTCCACTTTCTCTTAAACTAACTAGTTCACGGCCTCGGTCCTGCCACTTCTCATCTTGCTTCCCAGCCGCTCTAATCTTGTCTAGAAATGAATTGTTTCTTCCTCGCGTCAGGGCTGCATTGCCGTGAGCGCTTGATAACATTTCTCTGTCTCTTATTAACCGAGGGTGACAGCGGATATCAGTTGCGCTAAAGAATTCGTTGTCGCTGGTCTCTGTGTGAAGGGAACATATTGTGATTCCTTCTTCTTAGCCATGACCGACCGCTTGGGGCTTAGATCGATTGATCTAAAACCCCTTTTTCCCCTCTCGTTTGCCTCAAGGTCGTCTAATTTCATAGCATCGGCATCGGCAATATTCTCTACTATGAGTTGTGCTATCCGATCGCCTGCTTTAAACGAACAGTCTGCTTGTCCATGATTTCGAAGTATGACCTTGACTTCCCCTGTGTAATCGGCATATATTACACCACGGCTCACTACTATCCCCATCTTGCTAGCCATACCACTTCTTGCGGCTAGCCTTCCATAGGTTCCTTCCGGCAATCCTATCGTAATACCTGTTTCTACCATTGTCTGTCGTTTTGCTGGTACCAGTCCATCTGTCAGGGCGTAGATGCCATTACCGGCCACAAAATGTGATACTTTTGTCGGGATTATGGCCTTGTCCAAAAGTTTCATTATTCAGAGGGTTGTGGATTCTCGTCTTTCTGGAATGAGACCTGTTTTTGCATTTCGTTTCTGATGAAATACAGAAATTTGAAAGTGTTCCGTTTTCAAAAGCGATGGTTCAGTGTAACAAGCTCCTTCCTCAGCACGGTACTGCGGCCGTCTACTTAATGCGTCGGGTTTCCAGCCCCTGCTTCCTGGTCGAAAGAGTATTTTGAAGTTGTTGTTTGTCAACTCCTTTGCCCATTGAATTTGCTGCTGGTTCGAGACTTTTTTGGTCAAGAAGTACTGTAGATTTTGGTGGTCAGTATATAACGTCAAGTGTTCTTCATCACAGAAGAGATCTCTTTTGCATTCTTTGAACGCTTCCATTACTCCGAGAGGTTCTTTATCATGCATCTCGTAATTACTTTCCGCGCTGTTCAGTTTTCGAGAATGGAAGACCAGTGTGTGAAGCCGTCTGCCTTGGTATTGCGACAATACACATCCAAGTGCAAAATCACTCGTGTATGTCTCGACCACGGCTGTTCTTCCAGGGTAAAAATGTGATAAAATTGGTGCCCTTGTAAACCTTCTTTTTAACTCCTTACACACTTTCTCCTGCTCTCTTCCCCAGTGAAAATCCTTTGGGCTCCCTTTCAACGTCCCGGTTATCGGCTTGCAAACATTCGAGAAATCTTTGATCCATTGTGGATAAAAGTTTGCGAATCTAATGAAGATTTGTAGTTCATTAACCGATCTTGGATGAGCCTAGTTTTGAACGCTTTTCACTTTCCTATGACTCATAGTGACTGCGCTTTTCTTGACAATGTATCCCCAGAATTCAACTTCCGCTTGGTGGAAAACCGACATTTTCAACGAGACGGCTAGGTTGTGTTGTTCAAGTCGGTCAAGGACCTGTTGGCCCAATTTGATATAATCTTTGATATGTTCGGAGTATATCAGAATATCATCTCGGTAGACGATGACCCCGTGGTCCAAGAAGTCTCTTACGATTTTGTTCATGATGATGTGCAACGTTGCAGGCCCGTTAACGAGTCTGAACGGCATGACGTTATATTCGTACTGTCCGTATCTTGTACGAAAAGCTGTTTTATGTTCCTCACCTTTTCTCATTCGAATAAGATGATATCCATCTTTTAGCTCGAGCTTCGTAAATACTTTTGTGGCTGCTACGCTGTCTCGGAATTCATCCATCAGTGGTTGTGGGTATTTGTTTACCATAGTTAGTTTATTGAGGTTCCTATAGTCCACGCATAGTCGTAGACTTCCATCAGGTTTGGCGACGAAGAGAATTGGAGCACCGTAGGGAGATTCGCTATCCACGATCTTGCCTTCCGTGGGCATTTTCTTAAGGTATTTGTCCAGCTCCTTTAGCTGGTGGGCCGACATGGGGTATATTGGGCCCCAAGGGGGTTCGGCCCCTTCTTTATGGTTGATGGCATGGTCGAAAGCTCTTCACGGTGCCACCATCTTAGCTTTGTTCTCTTCAAAAAGCTCCTTGTACTGCCAGTACGGCTTTGGCAAGGTCTCCAGTTGTACTTCCCGTTCTGCTTCTCGTTCAATCGTTCTAACATACTGTGCTTCTTCGTCCTAAGCCACTGTTTCATCCCACTCAAACACATCCGCTACTGCTTCATCTTCTGTATGAGCATGGCACTTCGCTTCTTCAAAGACCCATTTACTTGGGTTTGCGATATTTTTCAGGGGGTGTCCGTTATGCCATCACTCGAACGGGATGATTTAGTCATATGTTCCTGCGTTTGGAATTTCGCGGGATACCATGCTTCGGTGACCGTTGGCGCCGATTCGAATAGGATAGAATGGGTATAGAATATTCCTCCGGTAGGCGCGGTTTCCCGATGGAAGGTTGTGATTTTTGGCTGTGAATCCCTGGCTTCGGTAGGGATCTCAAGCCGTCATGCGGTATCCTGGTTCATGAGAAAGATGTTTGAACCAGAATCTAAAAGTATGTTTATTGGGTGTTTTTGTCCTTTTGTCTCAATAATTACCTTCCCTTCCAGGCAGGCGTAGTGCTTACGTATTTTAACTGGTCTTGAGCATTCACTCAGTTCCTGATGAAATCTTTTCATCGCCTCGGTTACATCTAGCGCGGGGGTTTGTTACCGTGCCTGGGCAGATTCGGCACTTGAAGCCTCCTCAGACAAACCTTTTCAATAAGTGTCCATGTGTTGAATATCGGGCAGCCCACTACTAGCGGTCTTTATCACCTGCCGAGGAGTTCCCATATTACAGGTGTGGTGGTTCACTAGAGTACCCCTCGAGTTCGCAACTAGAATGCGCTGCTCTTTATTGTTGACTTATCCCTCATCTGAGGCTGTTGTCGGCGAGGAATCCAGCATATCTTCGCCTTCGATTTTGACTCTACTCCACTGGAGTGGCCTCTTCCAACATCATTCGTCGCAACATGAACCTTGTGCAGCATAGAGGTGTCCCAGGCTTCTGTTTGCCTGGCTATTGTACTCGGAGAGAAAGTCCGGTTACGCGGGTTTTGACCCCCTTCCCGTGTCCTGCCACTAAAGCCTTGTTCCAACGTATGTTTGTCTTCTGTTTCAATGAAGTCGCGTCGACCTCTTTCTTTGCTTGTCACTGTTTAAGATTCCCCGGTGAGCACGGGCTACCCATTTTTGGACGTAAAATGGCAACAACTATCCTTTTTTGGTTTGTCAGCCACCCGGTGGGATGGCATCACCGACCACGCCGCACGTTTTTCGTTTCGTGGCGGCAACCTCACTACCCGAACACCGTCGTTGTCGGTACCTGGATGACGTTTCATTAAATATCGTCAACTTCAAAAGCCCAAGCTGGTGGCCTTGGAACCGCTTGTCTCGAGCCCTCTCCCTGCGCATCCGTGACCACAGTGGCTACCTGAGGGCGTCCCCTTGGTGCGAATGAGGCCTGTCGTTGGGGCTTTGCTCGCAGTCGGTATACGGCAGATTCCTGTACCGGTTTTCCACAGTCTTTCCAAGCGTGGTTTTTCATTCCGCATCGCTTACATTCGTTGTCCGATTTTTGTTTATTGACAACCTTGTGATCCACCCCCTTGTGGGCTTCTGCCCACACCGCTTGTTTAACCTCCCCCATCCGTGCTACCGACCCTTCCTTTTTCACCTTTCTTTCCCCTGCCTTTTTTGCCTTATACTCGCCCTTTTTCTTAGCCGTCTACTGCTTTTTTACACGCTTTGCGGTGACCGTCGGCTTCCAATCCTCGAATTTTCTTTTCTCGCCCCTGGCCCTGCCGGAGGGACCGCCCCCTCGCAGACTTTGTCGTTCCATGTAGTCCTGTTCTGCGGGGGTGAAAGGCCCAACTGCTTCCAAGCATTCACCATCGTCGACAAACTTTCGATGAACATCCCTTCGCAATGTATCTTCAGGAATTTTGGCTTCAATCATTTTTCTCCAGGCTATCCCGGTGACTCATGCATGGATGTTGAGATTTTCCATCACCAGCAAGAAGTTAGCAATATCACCACGATACTGGACCGATCCTATATCTCTTAGGGATCTTACCGCTTCATGGGTGGGACCAAAGCATGGCAGGGCTTGTTCTGCAAAAACGTGCCAGAACTCATATCCCTCGTACCTCGTGTAACCTAACTCTCCGGTCGTTTGTCGCCAGTCGGTTAACGCAAACGGTACAACCACCTTTCCTTCCTTTCGGCTTAGGGCCTATTGGATTTGTTGTGCCTTGTTTTCCCACTTGCAACTATTTCGTCTAAAATAATCCGTGCATGTCAGTAACTACATGTGTATATCTTTGTCTTTTTCGTTTCTGAACCAGGCAGGGGGCTCTGCTGGGACTCTTGTTCTTTGTCCCAAGACGTTGGCCATTATTTGGGAAAACAGGTTAAACTGTTTGTCGTTCTCAGCGTCATAGCCGTCCCCTGGCTGGGGTGCGGGTCTCTTGTCCTGTCTTCCTTTCCTAGAGTCGTCTGGCGGCCTTCCACACCCTCCTCTGTCATCGTCGGGGTCTCCCCCTCCACCTGGAGCCCCTGCCGCTCCGTGTCTTGATGGTGGCGGACCGTTTCCGCCTCGTGCTCCTGACGCCTCAGGTGTCGGATGTGACTCCATCCCTTTCCACTTCAGCTGACCCATCCACTGTTCTACCAGAGCGTTAAGAACCGAGATCTCACCATCTTTGGCGTGTCGGGACTCCTGGTGGTGTCGCAGCTCTTGTCTCATGAAAATAATACTTATCTCATGATTTTCAAGTTCCAGTTTATGTTGCTCGTTAATCCCAACAATCTCTTGGTCGAAGAGTAGCTCTCAGTGCATGGACTCTTGGTTAGTCCCTTGCACTGCTTCGTGGAGCTGGGATGTAACAGCCTCGTATCTGGCTTGTTGTTCATCCATCTCCTCGAGTCACTCGGCGACTTGGGTGCCGAAGCTTTCCTGGACTTTCAGAGATTCCTCATCCAAGAGTTGAACCTGATTGTCTATTCGGGCGAGCTCGCGACCGACCAACTGGACCTTTACTTTTAACTGTGTCTTGAGTTTTAACAGGTCTTTGGCCATCAATAGGATGTCGGTTGGCAGGGAACCGAATGCAAGATGTTGCTTATCTTGACTGATGGTAAGTGATGGGTCGAATCGGTCTAGAATTTAGTCTAGTCTCTCGATTCGGATACGGATGAGGGAATCGCCGGTGGGTTCGGGCGTTCGTCAGCCTTCCGCTCATCACCTTCCCTGTCTTGCTAGGAAGCCTAGGGAAAGTCCAGAGAAACGTAGGGCTTGGTCGGCGGAGTGCGACCGGGCCAGATAGGTGACGGTTCTCTCCAGACTACGGGCTGAAGCTTGGGATAATTCATCCCCTCCCTCTGCTGCTTCTTCTTCTTGCTGACATTCCATGGCCTCTGGCGCTTTTGGGTCACAAGCCATTTGTTTTGGTTTCTTAATGGGAACTTATCTTTTGTCTCGAAACCCTGACTTGAGCATTGGTTGCAGTCTGGGTACTGAGTGTACCAGGTGGAGTTTGGTTTGTCCTAAAGGGTGTGATAAGTGAAGTCTTCGCGGTACTGGTATCGATATAGTCCGGTGATATCTTCACATGTAACAATGTTTTCTAGCTTTATCCACAAGAAATAGGATTCGTGGTAGGGTTCTTGTGTCCGTAGTTCCAGGTCTTCGGTAGGGCTGCAAACTTGTTCTATTGAGGTAGTTCTCCATGGTTTTGATTGGAAAAGGATCTCGGGTTAGGGAGTATAAGTGTCTCTGCCAAACATTCGTCTTGGTAACAATAAAAAGTATCAATATACAGTTAGGTGGTAGCTTCGGCGTGAGGTATTCCGACTGGGCGGACCTGAGTCGTTATTATATCGGAGAACTCGTTAAGAAGACGCGAGTAATGTACGCTAGATATAAACATTACTTCCGCATAGATAGGCGAAGTAATGGTAACGATAATATGTAGAAACTTATTAAATTGAGAAGATCTCTTCTCCGTGCTTGTTCTCTCTAAATGGCAGCGATGATGCTTCGATATTTATATTCCGCGTCTGACCAATCACGGTATACATGCTAACTCTTTACTAACTAAGTATCCTGCCCGCAATTCCGCAAACTTCACCTTAATGCGAACACTCCTAGACCCTGAAAACTCTCTACCATATCATTTGCTCCCTTGGCCAAGTTATCAGTGGGTGCTTCTGTTATTCCTTGTGGTGTGGAGACCACATTAGGTGTCAGCTCATCCATTTATCCGTTGACAACGATGGTTACGAATTATCTTGCCCCGTGCTGACTGAGGGTAGTCTAACTCGTTGGACAGAAGGTGGCCACTCATCTGCGGTTGGTTCCGGAGAGAATTCCACATGCCCGCGCATGTCGTATTCTGGTCTTCCGGCATTACACGATGTTAGGTTGTAGCTGCGGCGTGAGGTATTCCAACAGCTAGGTCCTGTGTTGTTATGATATCGGAGAACTCGTTAAGAAGAAACGAGTAATGTAGGCTAGGTATAATATTTACTTCAAAGTAGATTGACGAAGTATTGATAACGATAATAGGTAGAAACTTATTATATTGATAAGATCTCTTCTCTGTGCTTGTTTTTTCTAATAGCAGCGAAGATGCTGCGATATTTATACTAGCATCCCCCCGCTCGAGACCTCGAGCCCGTCTGCTCTCTGATATAGTATGGTTCCGGCCGTCTATACTGTCAACCATATCTTTTGCAACGGGGGACGCCTTCGCATAAAAAATCAGGTGGACATGTTCGACTCCTGCTAAGTTCATAGTTTCTATAATAATTTCCAAGCAATGAAACATGAAAAATTAGTATGCCGTGTTGGAGAATTGAACTTATCCACACTTTCTGAATGCCAAGGCGTCCCCCGTTGCAAAAGATTTGGTTGACAGTATAGACGGCCGGAACCATATATCCAATTGATATTTGTATTAATTGCTTGTAGAATATTGGTAGTACAACTATATACTGAAGTAGGATTCCATGATTCCCCATTGTTGTACCATGAAAATATTTTCACTATCAGGTAACAAAACAGCAGTCACACTGGTATTTACACACACATAACATTCTTTGCCCTACCATGATCTGATGGGTTAACAGTCACAAAATAGTCACAAAGTAGACAACAATATAGCAGTCACACCGGTAGGCATACACACGAATCAACAAAGTAAAAACTATATAATACACAAAATTATTTAATTTCTACAACAACTTCTCACGCTCCTACATTCCTCTCTATTTTTATCCTATACACTCGTGCAGAGTACCATACATTATAGCCAGGTGTATGAGAACTGCTATAAAATCTATTGCATTGATAAAATGTTCAGTATGGCTTGACCGATTAACTTGTGCTATAGCCAGGCACAAGTGAACAGTCTTAAAAGAAAATCCATTACATGGATAAAATGTTCAGTATGGCTTGACCGATTAACTTGTGCTATAGCCAGGCACAAGTGAACAGTCGTAAAACAAAAACCATTGCATTGTTAAAATGTCCAGTATGGCTTGACCGATTAACTTGTGCTATAGCCAGGCACAAGTGAACAGTCTTAAAAGAAAATCCATTGCATTGATAA
>Ga0307513_10000675_pt1 | contig 48936 bp, 62 predicted proteins | sample 15_EM_MG_FD_202174 | JGI IMG/M metagenome (GOLD analysis project Ga0307513, IMG submission 202174) | Populus trichocarpa ectomycorrhiza microbial communities from riparian zone in the Pacific Northwest, United States - 15_EM | ecosystem: Host-associated > Plants > Roots > Unclassified | place... | reverse complement strand
GAGAGATCAGGATCGTGGGATCCGGACGAGGGAGGCAGGAGAAGAAACAATCGGGACGAGAGGTGGTAAGATCCACGAGCCCTGACGTTCGGTGAGAAGGAACCGGCATCTGGGCGCGAGCGTCTTACATCAGACGTCGTCAGGGCGGGAGAGTCGTAGATCAGACGTCGTCAGGGTGGGAGAGTCGTAGATCAGGCGACGTCAGGACGGGAGAGTCCTGGATGAGGCGGCGTCAGGACGGAGTAGCGGAGCACCAGACGCAGTCAGGATGCACAGGACGTAGGGGTCCGAGTCCGGATGGCGTCAGGACGGATGGCGCCAAGTAACGCAAAGTCAGGAAGCAACGTCGATCCAACGTTGCGTCCTGATTCGCGATTAGCGTTCCGGTGTCAGGTGCGTCAGACGCACGGAACGCACGGAACGCAAGGTATTATTTTTGCTGATGTTACTATGAATAAAGAGGAATCAGCCCTTCTGTTGGTCCACTTTACGCTCCAGGAGTAGCTCTCCTCTCGCCAGGACGCATTGTGTCGTCTCACTCGGCAATGGCTGAAATCTGCTTAACCCTCTGCATTCCCGACAGGGCTCTTCCGCATAACTAATCCACACCAGGGCCCCTATCCTGAGCCCCGATTTATACCCACACTGTGCCTTTATCTGTTCTCTCGTCGCATAATAACCCTCCTCAACCCCAACCAATCTATCTTGCTAAGTCTTTCTCTTCTCCGGTATATGGTCGGTTCTTGGAAGCTTATGCCTAAGCAAATGGGTTGAAACCTGTATATATCTATCAGCCGATAATGAATATCCTTAGTAGACCCTACTTAGCAATAGCCTATATCTACTATATCGCGTATCTGAATTTGCAACAAGTCAAGGTTATTCCAGCCAATCGCTATTTATGCCTTGCAGACATTTCCTTGCTAAAATATTATTCTTTATCCTGGGCTATCCCTGCCAAAAGAGAACTCGGGAACAACTCAAGATCACTCGTCCTAGAGCTAACTTACCTCCGGCATACGATTGTCGCATATCCACCCAACTTCTTTCAAGAAAAGAAAAATCTCTGCAATTTAAGCATCCCGATACCTTGTCCCTGTTCAACGAACGGCACTGCGCCTCATTCCTCAGGATTGTTCAGATGGCAGTAGTTTGAATCGACATGGGAGTTTGGGAACAGAACTTGGAAGATTATCGCGGGTGTATCCCGCTTGTATTGGCTGCCCGTAAGGGACATGAGGATGCTGTGAAAATACTACTCGGGCGGGAGGAGGTCAGCTATGACAAGCCGGATAGTAGTAGCTGAAAGCTGCTCTCGTATCCCGCTCAGGAGAAAGAAATAGGGGAGTGGCGAAAATACTTACTTGGGTGGGAAGAGGTCAAACCCGGCAGGCCAGATAATGGTGGCTAAACACCACTCCCACATGCCACTCGGAGCGGATATGCGAAAGTGGTGAAAATGCTGCTTGAGCGAGAGGAGGTCAGCCCCGACAAGCCAGATAATCACGGCGGAACACCACTGTCGTACAGTGTTCCGAACCGTCCAGTCCGCCCGTCCTGGAGGTAGGACCGGACGGACCGCCGGCGGTAGTCCGTCTTTTTTCAAGTCCGTCTTTTTTCAAGTACATGGACGGACTAGAGTGGATGGGGGTAGGACCGGACGCCCTACCGGGCCTGGCAGGGCCCTATTGAATCTTGCCGTTGCACATCTTCAGCTTGTATACTCACAAACTTGAGGCTCATGATTTCATCTCCCTCATGCGTTATGATTTGGCAAATCGTATGATGTGCGTAAACAAATAATTAAAGAAGAATACATCTTCAAGAAATAGAATAGATGAAAGTCTTTGCCGAAATGGAACTCAAAAACCACCGGCATGAATCTGCAAGGCCGCAAGCATATCCTCAACCTTTTGAGTATCCGTCCCTTCCGCTCCAGTACACTAGAAAGAGCACTCGTACTATCGCAGTCGGAAAGTTCTGATATTGGATGTAGATATCCGGATCCGAGAGTGTCGATTGAGTTTCTCGGTAACTCGTCTAGAAAATCCCAGACATTAGCCTGTGAGTCGACCTCGGTTGCATCTGGGCTTTTCTACATCACGACAAGAGTCAACTCAAACGCTTAGAGAAGTGTGTGAAAGAGAAATAAGACTCGTAGCGGAATGATTTTTTCAGTCTTATCTTAGCACTCGCAGCACTTGATAATCTATTTAACCTTCTTCTCTTTCATGTAGGAATATTTTTTACAGTGTCGGTTGCAAGGCATCACCATATATCACTCATAGTTGGTCTGCCGTCCCCTGCGGTCATCAGGCACCCCCGGCCGTCACCTGTGGCCCCCCTCATTATCTATCCTCATGCGCCCGGCCGTCATTCCTAATACCCGCCGTCTGTATCCCCCCCCCACAGTCCTTGTCTACGCCCGACAGTCCTAGCCTACACCCTACCGTCTTTTGATACCCTCTACAGTCCCCAGCATAGCCCGGCGGTCCCCAGCGTGATTTGACCTACTTAGGACTACGGATAGCGGTCCCGTCCCGTCCCGTCTTCTTGGCATTATCCCCGCCGTCCCTGTGGGGCCCCCGGACGGTTCGGAACACTGCTGTCGTATCCTATTGAGCAAGGGAAATATTGAGACAGTGAAAATACTATTCGGACGAGATGAGGATAACCCCCAGAAGCTAGCTAACGACGGTAGAACTCCTCTCAAGTGGGCAGCGGGTTTGTATCATCAGGAAATGCAGGTCCTGTCGCAGCCCTCCAATGCCGTAATGCAGTGATTTGAGACCTATGAGAGACCTGATCAAGCAAATCACCACCACTCCCTCCCTTTCCAACTATATTTCTTCATGGGACTTGTGTTTGTGTATATTCTTTCATAGGCGATCATATCCCATGGGATGGGATTGCATCTGGCTTCGACTCTATGTCTATTTGGTCGAGTGACCATTGATGGATTCCGGTTACAGTGGGGTGTTGTCAGCCGGTCCAGTCAAGTGCCCTACGGTAGTTCTATTATTATGAGAAGGTTCAAGGTCTGCCTTACAGTTTTTCTTTTTCCTATTATATTTTATTTTTCTCTGGCTGTGAATTCTTGCTGGCGCGATTTCCTTCTCTGATTGTACGATTCTTTATTGCTCTCTACAGTTCCTCTCCCGCCCACCCTCCCCACTGCCAAATAGATCTATCGTAGATAGAGTGTTCTTTCTTTCATTCATATATCAACAATAGTGTGCAAGAGCATAAATATTCTTGAGGCGATTATGACCAACTATCCAAAGACCATATCTACAGGTATGACTCCGATCACCAGGATGGTACACGACTTTGGGGTACGTGCGGAAGCTCGCCTGTTCTCATCAGCTAAACTAAAGGTAAAGACAAGAGGATAAATCACAACTAATTCCTCCTGGTACTAGTATACTTCCATTAATCGCTACACATATCCATTCTCTTCCATGAATGTGTTGGAAATGATGCTGCTCAGTACACTTTCATGACACTTTTTTCGTTGTCCGGATAGCTGCGGATGTGCTCTTAGGATTGGGGCATATGTCTTCGGCTTCAAGCGCTTGTTTGGACGTTCTGGAAAGCATTTCTAATGCAAGAATGGGCGATAGTTTGGGGACCGTGCAGCTTTCGGGAAAGTCGGGGGGAAAGCGGGGCGCTGCAAGCCCAGTGCGGAAGAGCTGGAAGCCCGGAGGTAGGAGAGTGTTTGTATGTTTTGTCATCTCGGGAGTCATGACGGGGAGGAAGACTCACATAGAGTAGCATGGTGGCTCATGGCGAGATGGGATGTCTTGGTGGTGGATATATACTCCTGTGATCGCCCTTGGTTAGATAAGCATCGTGAATTGATAAGCCACCGTTGAGTGTGAAACTGTGGTTGTTGGTTTTACACCAGATGACCACATTGGAATTACACCGACAGAATCCTGGTGGTGGGGGCTAAGGGGCATTGGAACCCAACCCAAGAGCTTGCCCTGAGAAGGCCGGGAGGCAAGATGTTCCTGTACTATGTTTTTCTGTTAACTTAGAAGCCTAGAAAGGGCAGCCAACTGCAAGTGTGCTGGGTGAGCTGACCGAGCGAGTGACTGAGGGGAATTTAAAAAGGAACCAGACGAAATAGCGTAAACCTATGTCAGCTACAAGAAGGCGATTAGAGGATGGAAGCTAGAGCTTGCCAATATTGTCAGGATGCTGCAAACTTGAATGATATGTTCCGAAATGAATGTGTTTACGATTGTCTATGCTCACTGGCAGGACGACTGTGTGCCAGGAAATAGTTTCATTATTCTTGATTTGATAGAAAGAGTTTGAGAAGGGTTACAGGGCACACAGATATTGCTTACGGGCTGATTCTATATTCAACCCGAGAGTCTTGTGAAAAAGGAAACTAGTCTATCTAACAACTACAAGCAAGCTAATATTTTCAGATATCTTCACACTAGGCTAGGCGAAGACACAAACCTAGATGCAATACACAATAGTTCAGGGGTAGATATTCTTATGCAAATTCCGAAGGAAATTCTAGTGATGTAGGAAGAAGGGTGCTAGGGACAGTTCTCCAAGTTATCACCTAACCCGCGCAATCTAGATTCTTGCTTGTCTCTCTGAATCTCGATGCAATCCTGCGAGAACCCACAATTAGTCACCGGCCGCAAAGGCAGAAAAGGCTCTGCAAAATGAATGATGGATTCTGGCTCCGGAATAACGTATTAGACCGTGAAGCGGATCAGAGGGGGAAGTAGATCAGTAAAAGCGTGCCAAAAACGTAGAAATATGGAAATTCTAATTGACGCACAACAATAAGAAGATGAGATTTAAAAGGGTGGGAGATATCTCTGATAGGGGACTTTCAGATTTGCTCGCTTTCGAGCTGAATTCGGAGGATTTGTTTTGTCGAACTTCCCATAGTAGGGGGTTTGGGCAAAATTCATATACATACCAATTCACTTCTGCGTCTGATCCACTTCCCTGTCCAGTACGTTATCGAATCCATTGAAAAAAGGAAAAAAAGAGGGAGAAATATCCATAACGATTGCATGTTTAGTTTTACGCAGAAGAAGGGTGTTTGCATTGGTCACAGAGTGGATGTGTGAATCGACAAGGCTACCTGGGAAATGCCAGATAAGAAGCAAAGTAGAAAACAAAAGAGGATAGAAAACAAGTTATGGGGCAGAACGACAAGGAAACTTCCTTGTCAATACAAAAATATGGTGGTTTAATGACATCTTTAGGGGGGGAGGGTTGCCTCAACAGTCACATTATATCCATTAGCCTTGAGTCCCTCAAGGATAAAAGAAACAGGAGTCGCGTAAGCAATAGGACCACTGCCACCAGTGATCAAACCACCCAGACGCCCTAAGCAGTCTATAACAGCTGCTCCCGAATCCCCTGGGGCAGCAAAGGCACCCGACTTCTCATCGTAAGGCAAAATGCTCCATTCCTTTGAAACCTTTGGAGGACGGTCTTGGAAGTAACTTCTTGTAAAGGAGTTTATTCCACTTGCACGGCCGATCGTTAAACCTGTACCATACCCCCTCTTCAAGACAATGAGACACTTCTTGTCATTGTCATCGTACATCGGGAGGTTTCGCATTTCAGTATCTGGGATGATCTGGTTGACTTTTAGAAGGCGGTCGGGTGGGAATGAGAAGTTTTTCTTGTTTTTTGAATTCGGAAACATCATAACGGTAAACTGTGCGGCAGGAATTTCGGTGCCCAGATCAAGTACGTTCCCTGGAAACCCGGAAACTTCCATAGTACTGTGATCAATTTTTATGAGAGCGAAGTCTTGAGTAAACTTCTTGACTCCAGTTTGGAGTTTTATTGGAGGAGAAAATTCGACCCGGCCCAGTACTCGGTTGGCAATATCCCCCCAAACTTGCTTGACATGCTTTAATAACTTCTCCAATGCGACAATTGCATCGACAGCCTCTTTGATTTGTTTGGCTGCATCGGCTAGTTCAAGCTCGAACTCCTCGGCTTCCACCTTATCTCGCTGTTCCCCCATCGCCTTGATACGATTCCCCTGGAACTCATGAGTGATATCCTCTATTTTAATTGCATGTTCAATTTGAGTGAGGTACTTCTTGAAACCACAGGAACCAAATAGTGCAATGTCAATAGGTTCGTTAGGCGACTTCCATTTGTATAAGTGATTGTTTTTCGCCTGGTTGGTGTTAAACACAACATGACGTGCTGTCATTAAATATAGTGAAGACCGGTCACTCACAAAAAAGCCCCCTGTACCCTTAAGCTTTGGTGTACGAGAATTGCAGATGCACAGACCCGATGTCGGAGTATGTGGCTGTATGATCTGAGCGGTTGGGTGGACGGAGGAGGCTGGTTTCTTGAACCTAGGGCTGATGTAGTGGATAATATTTGCCTCTCGAATCTCAACTTCAATATCATTGATATTGTGGACTGCCAATAGTTCTTTGCAAGCTTTTGCAACTATTTGCCCATGCTCGCGGGACAGAGTGTCCGGTGTGACCCCTATCCATACAACCACAGGAGCGGCACACTCTCCCACAAATCCTATCCTTACTACATCAGTACTTGTCCATCTCATTGTATTAGCCTCTAGGATCTCGTGAACCCTGAAGGCAAGACCACCCTCCCAGACTTCACTTAGGGCAGGATCACTAACAACTCCAAGTTCTTTCGGTCTTAGGTATGCTTCTGGACCGGAGGGCACTACCCAGGCATTACTACCCGTTCGGGCGACAAGTACTGGCTTCGAATACAAGCCATAGTAATAGTGTGTTGCCTCCATATCTGATATCGGAAGCTGGCCTGAGTCACCAGTCATATTTGAGGACGCCATTTCTGTGATCGAAGGGAGGATTGGTAAACCAACTATTAGCTTTGAACTGGTTACGTCAGAAGCCGGCAAAAATGGAGCTCTCGTGGTGCCCTTCGGAGCGGGTATTTTGGTGGATTGCGAACACGAAGTATAGGCACTCTTGGAAGAACGACGATTCAAGAGATTATTCCTCTTTAAAGCAGGTATCCTCGAAAGAGGGATATGAGAAGAGATGGTAGTACTCGGTTGACCGGTGTACTCTGACGGAACGAGATGAGATGTGGTAGCGGGCTTTTGGGCAGCCTTCTGGGAATGAGGGAGATTAGGGTGCGTGGTGATGGAATAAGTGGTCTTCGTTGGAGCGGCTACTTTATTAGTGACCAAGTTCTTACAGCTGTAGCAGGCAAACTTACTAACTGATGTGATGGGTGCTGGCAGCTCCTGTTCTGCGAAGGGTAGAATGCGGTGCGTAGAACTGGTGACTATGAAAGTGAGATGTGTGAACCAGAAACTGATCTTGGGAAGACAGGTACTTACCATCCATCTTATATAGTATTCGTGATAATATTATTAGCAGACTCGGAGAGAGATTACTTGTCAAGGTTGGATGAGGGAACGTGGCCACTCCAGCCATACTTTTCCCACTATTGTGCTAGTGCTAAGGCTTGTCGTCATCATGACTCGCTGTAGAGACGGCTGTTCCTTGTTTCAATTTTGGATTTACCGTATGGAGGATGAACTCAAGGCAGTTCCTATGCCATATATGGGTAGCTTAGATAGTGTATGTCTGTTGGTTATTACGGAACACAGTCACTATGGCCTTTCGATGTATACTGTCCTCTTCAGACCCTAGTATCAAAGAACAATCCTGCCAGTTAAACCTATTCGACACCAAAGCCTATGATACATACACCATTTTCTCGTCCTTACTCCTCTCACCCCTGCGCCCACTTCCTAGACTAATAAATCTATTTTATAATCCAAATAACCACCCCACAAACCAAATAGCCCCAGTGACAGCCTATGCATTCCTCCACCTCACCTTACCGATCTAGTGGACCATCGATGGGGATTAACCAGCCCACCCTCCTGGTTGAAGATGCTCCTATTTTGGCCCCGGCGCACCAAAAAAAAAAGACGCGTCTTCAATCCGGCGACTTTAGGGTCATTGTAGAGAGATCATGCTTGGGTAACTTTTCTTTTATTAAAAAAAAAAAAACTGAAGTGGGAGTCAACTGTTGAAAAAAAGTCAGGCGAGCCATCTGCTCTTCGATATCACAAATCCCTGTTGCATCTTCCTTTGAGTTGTATTGGTTTTTGAGAAGTGGTTTCCACAAGCCTCACCCCTCTAGTACCTTCACGGCCCTCTACAGTAACAGCCCTCAACGGTCACAACCGACGACCTTTACAATCCCACAGCTCTACCATATATACCGTTGGGCAGTTTCGGGGTATGACTAAACTACCACCTCGCTGGTACATACTGCAGAGAGAAGCGTGCAATCACATGTTAATTGGGTCATACACGGAGGGAGGGAAGCCAGTGCTGCAGGGGGTGCAGAACTTAAATCATGATGTGGAGGGGAGAGATAAGGAAATGAGTGAGAGGAACCTCCATATCAATTGTAATGCATAGTGGGATCAGGTTGGATACCATGGCATAGCAGACTAGCCAGCGGAAACCAAGCACTAACCTGCTCAAGCAAGCCAACAAACAGGAAAGGATAAGAAAAGAAAACCCGTAATTAACCTCACTCAGACATTGGAAAAAATAACAAAAACATACAACCACTGTGGAACTCATAACCCAACCTACTTCTGCCTCTTAAACAATCTAACCACCGCCCTCCACCCCTCAAGAAAGCACCAAGTACTGAAAAACACAACAGCAAAATTAAATATAATGTACACCCAAAAGATGCCAAAGTCGTGCCAGTAGTGGTTGTAGCTGACATGGAAACTCGCTGCCCAAATCATTCATGCGCCCACCCATCATTAGCCCCTCTCCCCAGCCCAAAAGTAAGAAGGGAAAACTTACAAATTCATCCCCATTCCTCTGCGAACAAAACTTACACACGCCATTCTCCTCCTCGACATACCCGCCCAAGCGCTTTACGAAATCAGCCCTATATTTAGCGCACTTAGCGACGTTAGGCAGTAGGTTGAACCTCGCAAATTCATTCTTCGAGCAGCGCATGGGACGTCATGAACTAGCACGCCCATAAAGCCAGAAACCAAGTACTTGAAGGGTGAAACCCAATACACGAAGCACCAGAACTTTAGAATCCCAGCGTAGGGCATGACGACGCCGCAGAATGCTACGACGAATAGGAAGAAGATGGGTACTAACAGCGACGCTAGTAGCTCATTCGGTGCGAAGGCCGCAATGGCTTGGCCAAAGGAAACATAGTAGAGCTCGAACAGCAACATTAGAAATTAGGTATACCCGGTCATGAACGAGTCCCTGGGGAAGCCGACGGGGTAGTACCACGCTACAAAGTACAGCGTCCCCGCTACAATACTGTAGGGGATTCCTACCGGGATGGCACCAATGACCCAGGCGCTCCAGTGGTATATCTTGCTTGCATTCTCGTGCACTTGGAAGAGATCGCGGAAATGAAGGAACTTAGGCGGAAGTTGTTGGATCAGCGGTGGGCAGATGGTCAGCGTCAAAAATATGCTGAAGAAGCAGGACTGCATGTCGACTCTCATAGGTTTTAATTTGTAGAAGGTGAAGCTGTTAAACAGGCCTGTGAAGATGTGCAGGGCAAATTTGCCGATTGTGGATTGGGGGGTACGCTAGTAGCTTAAGAACGCCCGCTGCACCACCGCGCGCACTTGGGCCTGCCGGGGCATGGCGAACTCGCCACTATCGTCTATTTGGTTTTCCGAGGTCTGGGAGAGGGGGGCGGTTATCAGTTGGCTGATATTTTCAACATGGTTGGCGTGGCTTGCCGAGTTTAACCACACTTTGGCCTAGTCCTTCTCTTTGCGGTTGGGGTCCCCGGCGCCGATCATCTCCAGCATGTACTCGCGTACTCTGCTGGGTTCTTGTCCTTGGGGCAGCGTGGGGCGCCGTTTGATTCAAAGTATTTTATCATTGTATGTGAGTGGTTTCCGAGTAGCCCATGGTAGACCATCTGACCCCCTCTTTTCAGAAGGATGAGGTAGTCAAAGTACTCAAAGAGGACAGCACTAGGTTGATGGATGGTGCAAGGAATGGCTTGGCCAGAGTTAGAGAGCTTGCGGAGGAAGCGGACCACGTTGAAAGCTCCGTTAGAATCCAGTCCTGATATGGGCTATCCAGAATTGCGTAAGGAAAATTTGCCTAGTGATGAGTTGTGAAGTGCTTACCTTGTCAAGAAACTTTAACAACCCCGGCTTACTTGCCAATTCGACTCCGATGGTCAGTCCACTCCCTTGATCACCAACGGTAGCACCGGCAATGTCTTCCATCTCCAATGGCTTGATAATGGTCTCAACATAATCATATTTATTATCGTGCAGAGTTTTCTCTGGCTGTCTTAACAAAGCTGAAAACCTAAGAGCCTCCCTAACAGTAGCCGTAGGCTCATGTATGTCCTGCTGCTCCGCAAATCCAGTAGCACGCTGAAAAGACTTCGGAAGCGGCATCCCATCAACTAAAAAATCGCCCGTAACCTCCCCAAAATGGATCTGCTGAGCAAGGGTATTCAAGAGCATAGTCTTCCCAGCGCCAGATCCACTCATCAACACTGTTCATTTACCAGGTCTGACATATCCACTCATGTCATCCAGCAACCTTTTACGCCCACCCTTGACCAGAATAGTATATGTCATTCCCTGCCATGTACTCGAGTAAAGATCGATTCATTCCTAGCAACGCCCTCCGCAGCCTCTTCAGAATTATGCTAATCACCCGTGACAACCGGCTCCTTTTCGCCAGCCTCAATATCTTTGTCCGAAATCACCCTCTGAACCGCCGCCGGTGCCTGTCCCCTTTTAAATATAGTCACAGGTAGCGGCTGACGAAAATCCTTCAGAATTTGGCAGTCTTCTCCCCCCTCTTCCTACTAGGACCAGCCCAAGCACGTAACCTCTATGCTTCAGCCAGCTTCCAAATTGGCGGAAGACAGCCACTACCCATTCAAGGCAAATCTAAAATCGGGCTCACAAGCTACCAAAACCAATACAAAATTATGCAATCGAAGTGCCAAGTCTTTAAGCTTATCCAAGCGACTGGCATATGAGATTCTCAGTGTTGCCCTCCAACTAGTGGGGCTTTAGTGTATGACTCAGCGTGTTCCTATTTAAGCTTAAGAGGGGTGTTTGGTCTTATCCAGGTGGTTTTGTAGTGTAGTTGGTAGTACACTAGTCTACCACACTGGTGTCCCCAGTTCGAGCACGGGCAAAAGAATTTTATTTTTTATTGAAGATCATAAGTTCAATTTTTACCTCCTTGAATCCTTCTTTAGTTTTCCTTGTTTTCGATTTATTAGTATACTCCCTCCGTGTCAAGTATTGGCCCATCACCCCGGAATAGCTGTAGCAAGCCTATAGAAAACGTAAACAGCTGCCAATTGTCAGCTTGGGGACACAAGTACAATAGAAAATGTGAGACTAGGCAATTTTCTGCAGCCCAGCGAAACAATAAAGCAAAACTCAACAACCTAAATAAGCTTAAAAACTAAACACACGCTAAATCTCAGCTAAAAGTACACCCCAGGAAAACTGTCCTTCCGAGTGATCCCGTATGAACACAGACATTTCCACCACCATGCTCTAATCTCCTACTAAGAACCGTAACAAGTGCCCAATCCCTATAATGCACCTACCCAGATATATGCAAACTGACAGTCTGAATTAGAAACTCTGAAAAAAGATGGAGATTATCTACCACCTCCTCTCTCACTTAATAATCCTCGAAAAGCTCCTCGATCGCTTTATAATTGATCTTGTTGGAATAACTCCTGCACATGAGCATGTTTATCGCATGGGCGGCAGGGGTAGCAGTGATTTCCTTGCTGTTGCTATCGCGGGGTTTATCCCTCTTCCGCTTTTTGGCAGTCTTGATGATACCGTTGCGGAGGTCAGTTTCCTTGTTTAGGTGTTTCACTATAATATCCATGTTAGCCGTACCATGGCACTCATTGGGTGGGGAAGGGAGATTTAAAAAAAAAAGAAGAAAAGGGAAGATCTTGCATTCTTGTTCACGCAAGTAGTCTTTGTTAAGCTCCACCCAGATCTTCTCCTTCAGGTCTCATTCCTCTTCGGCGAGCAGGGCGTTCCAGACTTCAAAGTCGTCGTGGCAAAGCCATCCAGTAGAGAGGCGATCTCGAATGGAATTACTTCCTCTGCAATGGCGGAGTGTTGGTCATCTTGGGCCTTTTCGACGCCCTGCGGTGTGGGGGGGTCCGTGATGTCGATTGGTGTTCTGGGGAGTGAGGAGATCGGGAGTGGCGAAGGGGTACGGGGTTCTGGGATTACGAAGCCGTCTACGTCCAGTCTGAGGGGTTTATTGAGGAGGTAAGTAGTGTTGGGGCGCTGGGAGCGGTACTTAGAGCTACAGGAGCCACGACAATAGTGATATCCTGTGGATCCTCGATGACTTCTCCATTATCATTAAAGCCCCTGACCCTCTTGCGCCACTTTGAGACTTTAGGTCCATAGCTAGGTGGGTCGTGCGCTTGCTCCAACCATATATTTCTAAATTCTTCAATGATCAAGTCTCTACTCCAGTGTTGGCAAGCGGCCAGGTCGGCCTGCAGATAACCTGCCGGCTTTCAGTCCGGCCAGGCCAGGCCAGTGTGAGACAGACCTGGGCTTCGTAGGCCAGGCTTTGGGGAAGCCTGCAGGCTTCATGGGTGCCTGGCGGCGGCGGCAGGGTTTCGGTATATTCCATGTGATAAGTTAATATTTCGTTGATGTGTGGGTGATATTTGTAGATATCTGAAGATGCCCGCAGATATCTGGAGATACCGCCAGATATCTGAAGATGCCGCCAGATATCTGTTGGGTTTTCAGTCCTGAGCCACACCATTTAAACTTAATAATATTCTGATAGGTTTTAGATATCCGGGTAGACAGAGAGGAGGTAGTTGCTTGTTTTCTCTTATCACTCGATTTATTGCTATAGCACGTTGACAAAATTAGGGCCTGTTTGGATGCAACAGTTCCTTTCCGTTCCCCCATACAAATCCCCCTTTCCCTTCCCTTTCGAAACCGAGAGAAGGCCATTTTCACAGTAGAAACGGTCGCTAAACAGGCCCTTAACCATTCAGGCATGATGGACTGCAAAGGAACTCTCCTTATCACCTTGCCCTTTCAACACCGCAGAGAAATTTCCCCAGGTCGGATATTAATTTCTACTAGGTATTCTACTATGTATTTACATTTTTAATTCATTTTTTGGTTTCCACACTAGTGGGGCTGGTGGGGGAGCGCTGTTCTCACGTTAGTTAACCATGAGCACGATCATGAGAGCAAGGGTGAATGGAAAGAAAGTTTCCTCCTCGGTTGCGCGTTGATCCACTCCTCTGCGGCCGTAACTCTTGGCGTTTCATCCCCTTATCTTATCGCAATCACATCTTATCACTCGAAAGCCTGCAGATATCTGCAGTCCGGCCAGACCCGGTCAGATAGGCCCTGAAAGCCAGTCTGTTACCATCCAATCACGGGACAAATGCTGAATGATACGGAGGGCGTCATTAGAGACCTTAGTCTGTTCGCCGCCGAAGTTGAGGTGCTTTGCGAAGCGGTAGACGTAGACTGTAGGATCTATGTGTGGTAACCAGACTTCGAGGATTTGAACAAGTTGAAAGTAGGTGTTGGTGAGAGAGAAGACATTCACCTGGAGCGCGGTTAGCAGCAAGAAGCCTGTCCGCTTCAAGCGGGGAACTCGCAATTTGTATGTCTGAGAAGTCAATGAGCATGTGGGAACTCTTTTTGAGATGATTGACAATGTATAGACAACTTGAACAGGTGAACACGGATTGTGCTTCGCGACATCGGTTGAAGTAGTGCGTAACGGATAAGGTCAACCATCGTTAGGCCTGATCTGCAAAATGTTCAGGGCAATTGACAACCCCGGCGAGTTGACCAATTTTACAACGTCCTTAAAGCTCATGTCGGCCCAGAAGGAACAAAATATATTAGGAGCAAAATAGGGTGCGAGTAGAATAAAAATAGGACAAACCCACCATTCTGAATTATCTGTTCCCGACTCTCAGGACTATTTCCACTCCTAAACCTTCCCCCACCCCCGCCAGCATGGGGCGTACTTCACACACCCCCAGCCCGCCCCAGACCCGCCCCCAGCTATCTCCTTCCCCTTCTTCCTAGCCTCAAATTTCTCTTGATACTGTGTAAAGCGATCATCGACGATTTTCATGAGCGTTGGGACCGCCCCGGTAATGGCCGTGGTCCAGACCATTGTGTGATGCTGCAAATGTGGCTGGATGAAGAATCAAGTCTGTTAGTAACCTTGATGCGAGAAAGAAAAGAAAAACTCCTGAAATTGGCTTGACAAACAAAGAGCTTTGAGAACGTAATGAAAGGGAAAAAAACAAGAGTGTGTGGTTGTTTGATGATGATTCGGATTCTGTGGATGGATTGATGGTGGGAGGGTGGGGGGGGGGGGGGGAATGCGGGAGAGGAGAGGCTTTATCTAGTCAGGGCATGGATATAATCGGTGGACACTGGGGGAGTGATTGGCAACAAGCTCAGTAACCAAATATTCGAGCTTAGCCAGTTATAGAACCTTGGAAAATCAAAATTCCCCAATTCTTATCAAAAAAGTGTTCACAGAATTTCTTCTCTTTTAACATATATGATATACCACTGCATGTGCATATGGCCTATAAGCCCAGTACCCACCCCTCCAAAATCCTGTTCATGGACTAAACCTGGTATCCGAGTATAAGGTGCATTTTAAAGGAAACATGCAGGTATCATACGAGTATTCGTATCATGAGTGTTGGATCCTAGGATGGATGTGCAATTTATTACTGCACAAAATATCACTCGGATTAACTGACATTGATTTTTGCCTATTCAGAAAAACCAAGACATGGCAACTGGACGCAGACGGCATGGTAATCCCAGAACTCCCCGCCCCTTCGCCACTCTCGATCTCCTCACTCCCTAGAACGCCAATCGACATCACACACTCTCCCACACCGCAGGGCGTCGAAATGGCCTACGATGCCCAACACTCCGCCATTGCAGAGGAAGTAATTCCATCCGAGATCGCCTCTCTACTAGATGGCTTTGCCACGACGACTTTGAAGTCTAGAACACCCTGCTCGCCGAAGAGGAATGAGACCTGAAGGAGAAGATCGGGGCGGAGCTTAACAAGGACTACTTGTGTGAGCAAGAATGCAAGATCTTCACTTTGTTTCTTCTTTCTCTTTATTCTCCCTTCCTCTCCCAATGAGTGCCATGGTATGACTAATATGGATATTATAGTGAAACATCTAAACAAGCAAACCTATCTCCGCAATGGTATCATCAAGAGTGCCAAGAAGCGGAAGAGGAATAAACCCAGCAATAGCAACAGCAAGGAAATCACTGCTACCCCTGCCGCCCATGCGATAAACATGCTCATGTGCAGGAGTTATTCCAACAAGATCAATTATAAAGCGATCGAGGAGCTTTTCGAGGATTATTAAGTGAGAGAGGAGGTGGTAGATAATCTCCATCTTTTTTCAGAGTTTCTAATTCAGACTGTCAGTTTGCATATATTTGGGTGGGTGCATTACAGGGATTGGGGACTTGTTACGGTTTTTAGTGGGAGATTAGAGCATGGTGGTGGAAATGTCTGTGTTCATACGGGATCACTCGGCAGGACAGTTTTTCTGGTGTTTACTTTTAGCTGAGATTTAGCGTGTGTTTAGTTTTAAGCTTATTTAGGTTGTTGGGTTTTTCTTTATAGTTTCACTGGGCCGCAGAAAATTGCCTTGTCTCACATTTTCTATTGTACTTGTGTCCCCAAGCTGACAATTGGCAACTGTTTACGTTTTCTATAGGCTTGCTACAGCTATTCCGGGGTGATGGGCCAATACTTGACACAGAGGTAGTATACTAATGTATAGCTTCCTCTGGGAGGTTTTTTTTCGAAAATTTCTGGCCAAGTCCAACTAATTCAATACTGCGTCTGCCTGTTTTGAGGACCCGGTTCTAGTCCCTTTGCACTATATCATTCCTGATTAGCCTTAGAGTTCATTATGGGGGGGCGGGGCCGGGTTTTCACTCAGAGACCCCGCTCTTACTCCGGGGTGGGGTCTACTTTTTATCTGCTCAACCCGGCACTGACGGGGCGGGGACTTGATTTTCCCCCTCTATTACCCAGACAGGTCCCGTCTTATGATTCCCCGCACTTCCCCTACATGGGGCCCTGGTTGTGCTCGCCGAGTGATATCCTATGAATAGAGAACCGTTCACTCATAATCTTCAATTATATATATAGAATCATCAACCTCCTATTTAAATAGCATATGTATTCATTGGTTATCTAACTCAGGCTAGTGGCCTCAGAGATAATAGCTCAGTTTAGGTGTTAGGTATGAGGACAGGATATCTTTCATGTCTAGCTTGTTCATCTGATATGGGCATATGATTTGAGCATATGATTTGGGCATATGATTTAGGCATATGGCTATTTTGATCTACTATTAAAAAGCCAGAACCTATCAGGTCAAAATATCAGTAGCCATTAAAGCTAGCTAGTGCCTAGCTAGTTGTATATTAAATCTCCTGCTATTCTAGGATCAGTTAGCACACTGATGGTGACCACCACAATACTTCTTCCCTACACCCTATACGCAATCTCAAGAATAGCTACCAATCAGCTCAAATAGCAATTTGCTCTCTCATAACCCAGAGTAATTTTAGAGACAAAATTCCCTTCTTTCGTCTGTTAGGAGACGTTGTTCGTCAGTCTACTATCTCGGTTGCCGAGCACTGTGGAGAGCCGAAAGCTACATGGTTGCACACCTCATGTCAATTAACCAAATTTTCACACTAAACTATACTAGACGGTATAATTAGGTAAACATGCACCCATCCATTCACCCTACACACCTCTGACCGTTTAACCTTTCTTGACGGTCTGAACTGTCTCCGGTTGCTAGATGGCCGTCTATAGGTAAACGGGCACTTATTCACGTTGGTGTTGGAGTTGATCGAAGCGGATAGTTGTTAGTAGCTAGAAAGGCAGATAGCTGAGGGATAAGACCGGATAGTAGTTATGCTTGTTTCATTTGTTCTAAATAGAAGGATTGACAGAAAGATAGATCGAATGGTTTCTGGTTATGACTTTCCATTGTTCAGAGTACGGAGGTACAGAGGCAGAAGGGGATTACGCATGAAGGAGAGATTGATAGGTGTGCCAGATGATAGAATGATTAAGAGAGTTTTATTATTCTTATATAGACTTGTGTTTGGTTAGTTAGTTTTGAGGAGGACGAGCAAATAAAGTTTTTGATTCTCCCTAGTACCCTTTTAGTAGAGCCCTAGTCTAGTTTCACCAGTTGACTATTACGTGTGCATTATCCTAGCAACAGTTAGGACTTTTCAATTGCGCCCGAGAGGAACAGTTTAAGTGAGGAGATGTTGCGGATGGAGGTGAACAGGTCATGCTGATAGGCATGTACACAAGCACCAACCTGATGATTACAGGCCCCGGCGATTCATGACTTCTTTCCATCTACAAGCCACAATGAAATACCCTGCAGCGCGATTCGGGACTGAAGCAGAGATCAGGGCTTTCATGCAGCCATTGCTCATACTCTTTGTGCCGTCTGCTATTCGGAACGGAAGGGGTATTGATGCAGGCGTAATCAGCTATGTTTCCCGGAATTGCGCTTGAACTGTGTTTCCGACCGCGCAACCGTAAAGGAGGGAATATGGATGAGAGAATAAAACGAAGAGGCGCTTAAGCTAACAGTCAAGAGCTGGATAAAAGCTAGCTAGTGGTAGTTAGATCGGCAGATAGTTCTTGCTAGTGGTTTCAACTTCAGAGAGAGTGAGATTTTGGAGTTCATTGAGTTTCGTCCGAGATGTATGGGTGTCCGTATTGATATTGAAAAAGACTTCCACAATACTACCTAAAGGCAAGCACACCACATTAGCAACCTCTGCTCTCATAACCACTAACTGGACTACTTAGACAAAAAGGATGATCAAGGATCATCATGTACTTGGGTAGTTAAGCAATAGAAAGGAAAAAAGATTATTCACCTTCAGAGCCCTGAGTAAGCGAAAGAATTCTTGCCCATTCTGCCTCGCTTCCTCACAAGCACCTCTCTCACTCTTTTTCAGATGCAAGAGGAAATTCAGCTGGTTCTCCAACTCTTCGCCATTCTTTAAGATGGTGCGATGGATACCCTTGCTTGTCATCTTCTTGGGTGGCCTTGGAGACTTGGGTTGTTCGGCCATACAATTGAAAAGAGTAGTGTCTAACTAAATGGATTCTGGAGGCTGTCCAGGCCGACGCAGATTATCCGTTGTATAGGGCGGTCGAACAATACGGCCGGGCTCACCCTTAAGCGTTTGTCTGTGAGCAACTTTCCGACTAACAGGTTTCTTCATCCTATTACAACAGTAAGCTGCATTGTTTGCAAAAAAGGATAACCTAACTAACCTAGCCTTGACACCAATTCTGACTTTGAAGGCTAATCCAAAACACTTGTATTATGCTTGTATTCGTTAAACCATTACAGATAACCCGTATGGTAAATAAAATCGTTAGCTATGTGTGATATTTCTTCCTCTCTCATACGATCAAGAATTCTGGCTACTTGTTAGAAATAACACTCCATTGGGAGTGTGAATAGACTATCGTTGTGGTATTTCTTCCTGAGGTGACTTAGTGTCTTGTTGATTTGGGCAAGTTTGTTTCTTTTGTAAAGGGGCTTTTTGTTTTGTTTCAATCCACTTCGTGAAGACCAAGGTAAGTGGTTCCAACTCCCTTGTTACCAACGATAGGAAACCAGAGGGCAAAGTGACGGTTGAATGGGAAGATTGAGTCAATGCAGGCAAAGAGCAATGGTTTAAGAACAATGCAGAGAACTGAAGACGTTGTCGGTTTGGATTTGAAAAGGAGGAGAGACAAAATAGCGCGCCCACAGTAGGCAAGCAAAAAGCCTCTTTACAAAAGAAACAAACTTGCCCAAATCAACAAAACACTAAGTCACCTCAGGAAGAAATACCACAACGATAGTGGTTCCAACTCCCTTGTTACCAACGATAGGAAACCAGAGGGCAAAGTGACGGTTGAATGGGAAGATTGAGTCAATGCAGGCAATGAGCAATGGTTTAACAATAATGCAGAGAAGAGAAGACGTTGTCGGTTTGGATTTGAGAAGGAGGAGAGAGAAAATGGTGCGCCCACGGCAGGCAAGAAGCGCAGGTTGCATGGGGGCAACTTAAGGTAGAGGGATAGAAGGGTACTTATAGAAGCACTTGGACAGCCAACGGTAGGCAAAAAGGATAAAGTGTTGTAAAATAAATAAAGTGTACAGTAGATAGGAATAGTCGGAAGGGGGTTAAGCTGTGCCTGTGGGATGGGATGGGGGGATCGTAAAACTGGCGGAATAATGGCTTGTAAGCTTTGATACTAGAGTACTGTACTTTAACCGATTTGGAAAGGTTCTTCCCATGTGGCGTCATGTGTTTGATGATATTGAACTTCCTTGCAACATATTTACGCAATCTTTTTCTTCGCGATACCAACTTAAGTAGTAGTAGGCACTAGTTTTGAGTTAGTTTTGAATTGTCACTACTCGAGTAGTTATTATATCCCTCTATTTCCTTCCGGTTTTCTCACACTTTTAGAGTTTCAACCATCGGATAGATATGACCTGAAAGGTAATGATAAACACCATACTTGTCATGTTGTGACGTTTGTGAAATCCCTTCCTGTCCTCTGAAAAATATGGTAAGTTATGGTGCTATATGATATTTACTTCTTTTTTTGAATACAGGATCTAGACTAATGGTTGACCGCAATGTAAAACCCTTCGTATGTTTAGTTGCAAGGAGAAATTCAATGAAAATGATAATTGGATGCGTTATCCCACTACAAATGCGAGTACGTGTCCGCGTTAACCTCGATGCCGCACATGCTCGAAGAATGAAATTTTAAATTTCCCCAATCTCATCCATTCTTTTCTTTTCCTCACACCGAAGCTGACAATTGTTCTCATCATCGCTACGACTCCTTGCTCGTTTGACTGAAATACCACCTTAGGATGGATGACTTTATCCTCCGGTGTAATGGCCTCTGATGTCGTGCTCAAACTGATGGCCCCACCGTTGTGACTACCTGCAGGTAAGTACCTTCCTGATTTTATTGAATAAACCAATCACACTGCTCAGGGGTGTCAGTAAAAATTGGCAAATAGCCTGCTTGTCCTGACAGAAACATACACTCGTGCGGGATAAGCGGAGGTTGTCTTCCCTTTCTTCACTGAACTCCCGAGTTTGTTCACCCCGCTCTTGGATCCCTTATGTTGATTATCTTTCTTTACGTCCTACAGTCATATTTACTGCCTCCCATGTGCTGCCGCTCTCAAGCTCACCGAACCCCCTCCGAACAGTCAGCGAACCTGTCCAGCCTGCGGTACATCACTTTCCCAGCCAGACGACGCAGTAATAGCAGTTCTCAACCCAAGCGATGACTACAAATCTAGTGTTCTCAGTGTAGTACCTGGTTTACGGGCACTTAGCGGGGTGCATGCAAATACCCTTCTGATAGCACATCACACTATCTCTAACCTGGGAGAAGCCAGAGCAGACTGCCATGCCAAGAAGGAGGCTCAAACGAAAAAAATACATTCCCACCCATATCCCGCCTTACAATGTGCGAGTAATCCGTATTAGGATCACACTCTCGCAGAGAATTTGTGCTTGTTCCGTTCCTACCCGCTGCGAGCCACCACTTTTGTCATTGTAGGATCATCTCTGTTGGTATTCGGAGCGCATGTTTGGGAGGCGGGCGATGGAGATGAAGGGAAATCAAACAATAATCTGTTGGGTCACATTGTGCGATTAACGATAAAGTAGTAGAATTCAAAATGCTGTCGAGTGAGTTAGTTATCGCGAAAATGGAGGAAGAGGTGGAAGAAATATGTGAGGTATTATCACTTCACCGCGAACAAGCAGTAAATCATCGACCGAAAGCCTAGAAGCTGATAGGGTTATTCAACTCAAAGTTCACCTCACTCTCCTCTCCATTACAACACCTTCCACCTTGAGTTTTTGCCACCCTTTGAAAATGTCTTCACCCACCAGCCCCAAGTCCAATCACCCCGCGGGAATATCACCTTTAGCTCCTGCCGGAATCCTCGAAACGGCTGGAATAAAGGTTTGCATTGTTGGAACCGCGGTATTAAGGCTCTTTGGATCAGATCTCGTCCTTGCCGATCTCGACCTTGCAGTTGCCGACGAACAGTTTGACTCCGCACTTTCCCTGCTCCACAGCTGTGGCTTTCAGGACATCGAAGCTGGTTCTTGGCGGGAGGCTGTTATGCCAGTATTGGGCAAACCCGGGGGTTGGGACTCACGCCGACTGCTATATCCGCCATCGTCAGACATAGTTGCGCTCACTCCTGCCAGCTGCTGGCATCTTAACATCAATCCCGATACAACCTTTCTCCTGGAGACTGATCCGTATCGATATCCACATTTCCTTGTCTATCTCGAAGGTAATCTAGAGTCTAGGAGTCTACTAAATATTGTGGTCACTGACATCGGGCGGATACCGGCACATAGCTCTAATTAGTATCCTTGATGCTCTTCAACCTATTAAAGGGAATTCGTTACTTGTTAGATACCACTACGCAGTAATGGTGGAGCTTCTACAGCAACGGCCAGAGCTTAAAGAAAGTATTTCACTGGGAGATCAATTTTTCATAGACTTTGACATGAAGCAGTTCAAATGGTCAGACCGCCTCAAGGTTCTGAAGTTGCGTAAGGGTATCATGGGAGGTACTATCTCGGTTGAAACTGCGAGGGAAGTAGTACCAAGGCCTGATTTAGCAAGAAAGCGGATCAAAGAAAAGTACCTGCGCCTGGGAGCTGAGGCGGAAAATTGCGAAAGGAACATCCCTATGACTTAAGCGGTGCATTGGGGCAGCTTGGAGGGCGTAAGCGTGGTCAAATGGGGGTTATGGCACGTTGAGATACCGGTATTGTACATTATCAGAAATCTCTACTTTTCTTGCTAATCAAATTCCTGTATCTTACCTAACTTTCGCCTCTTGATACCTTGCCAGTACAAGCCTGACTGCAGTGTGTACTTAGTCATTCCCTGAATCCCGTACACACTGAACCCAAAGCTAGCTAAAAACGCCGCAAACGCAAACCAGTGAAAAGCCGTCATGGCATTCGCCTTGTGACACCGCCTGACAGGAAGAATGTATCCTCCGTGATTGGTAATTTCGTTTATAAGGAGGTATTCCTACCCGCCCCCACCCCTTCTTTTAGCCACTCACCACACGCGAAATGGGGGGGGAGGGGGAAAGCAAACCCTATTCCTTTTGTCCGTGTCCCAGTTGCCTGCCTCTTCTCCTTCATGGGAGGAGGTAGAGTCTGTGTCTGAGTTTGTATACTCCTCGCCTGGAGTCTCACCTCCAGAGTCGGAGTCATTGCCACAGTCACTTCATCATTTTCGCCATCTTCATCGTCATCACACTTCTCCAGTTCACATTCCACGCTGAGCTTTCTGAGTGCGCAATATGAACCCGACTGCCTCTAGCGTGGAGTTGCCGCTCCGAATGCCGGATTGCCAGCGAGTTTGACGCGGGCACTTGGCTTGTTGGGCGTGGCCGGGTGGTAACGGTGTGAGGCCTTCAATCCTGGTGCTGGAGGATTGGATTCGCATGTTTATCGGCCTTAATCTGCGGCAAGTTTGTTGTAGGTTTATTTGCGGTGAGGATGGTGCTGGTGAGGGTGGAGGCGGAGCACCCGACATGCATGCTTTGTGGTACACTAGGAGACTGGTTGGTAGGATGGATATTGAGGAGGAAGGGGAGGGGTTGACGTCTCCCGGTGTTGCTACGTCCTCCGGAACGCCCACAATGCCGAGGCCGTCTTTTGTGCCTGGCAGAGCAAATGGTTAGGCGGTGCGTTGCGGGGTTTGGGGATTAAAGCTGGGAGAATTCGGTGTTTGAGGGTTCGGTATGTGTCGTGGAGAAGAGGGGAGGTATGAATGAGTTCCAGGCGGGCGGATATTAAGCGAGAAAGTTTTTGATGTAAGCATTTGAGGGTCAGGCTTTTCTTCATTAGTTTACAAGGAACCAAGAATGGGGGAGGGAAGGAGAAGGGTACAATCTCTTATCATCATCTGATTCTCCCTCACAATCATGTACGCATCTTTGATCGCGCTGGGCTCCTCCTTATTTAGCTCGTCCTGGACATCATCTTTCGCATACCCCATCGTAGACCCCAACTTTCCCACCACCGCTTCATAGAGTTCCTCTTTCAGGCGCTCCGCAGGCCCCCGCTCGATGCTCTTCCACGTCGGCAGCCTAGAAAAATCCACGCCTGTATTAAAGAATTCTTCCGGTGGGGGGCGGAGGTATTCCGGAAGCCCTTTGTTGAACGGGAGAAGAGAGGCTTTATCTACTCGGGGCATGGACATAATCCGTGAACACTGGGGGAGTGATTGGCAACAAGCTCGGTAACCAAATATTTGAGCTTAAAAAATCAAAATTCACCAATTCTTACCTTTAAGTGCTCACAGAATTTCTTCTCTTTTAACATGAGATACAACTGCATGTGCATATGGCCTATAAGCCTAGTACCCACCCCTCCAAAATCCTGTTCACGGAGTAAACCTGGTATCCGAGTATAAGGTGCATTTTGAAGGAACATGCAAGTACAAGTATTCGTATCTGGAGTGTTGGATCCTCGGATAGATGTACAATTTGTTACTGCACAACATACCACTCGGATTAACCGATATTTATTTTTGCCTATTCAGAAAAACCAAGACACGGCAACTGGACGCAGACAGCATCGTAATCCCAGAACTCTCAGTCCCTTCGCCACTCCCGATCTCCTCACTCCCTGGAACATCAATCGATATCAGGGACCCTCCATACTGCAGGGCGTCGAAAAGGTCCAAGATGATCAACACTCCGCCATCGCCAAGGAAGTAATTTCATCCGATCGCCTCTCTACTAGATGGCTCTGCCACGGAGACTTTGAGGTCTTGAACGCCCTGCTCGCCGAAGAGGAATGAGACCCTAAGGAGAAGACCCGGGTGGATGAACAAGAATGCAAGATCTTCCCTTTTCTTCTTCTTTCTTTTTAATCTCCCTTCCTCTCCCAATGAGTGCCATGGTACGGCTAACATAGATATTATAGTGAAACAACTAAACAAGGAAACTGACCTCTGCAACGGTATCATCAAGAGTGCCAAAAAGCGGAAGAGGAATAAACCCAGCAATAGCAACAGCAAGGAAATCACTGCTACCCCTGCCAACAGTGCGAAGAACATGCTCATGTGCAGGAGTTATTCCAACAAGATCAATTATAAAGCGATCGAGGGGCTTTTCGAGGATTATTAAGTGAGAGAGGAGGTGGTAGATAATCTCCACCTTTTTTCAGAGTTTCTAATTCAGACTGTCAGTTTGCATATATCTGGGTGGGTGCATTATAGGGATTGGGCAGTTGTTACGGTTCTTAGTAGGAGATTAGAGCATGGTGGTGGAAATGTCTGTGTTCATACGGGATCACTCGGGAGGACAGTTTTCCTGGGGTGTACTTTTAGCTGAGATTTAGCGTGTGTTTAGTTTTTAAGCTTATTTAGGTTGTTGAGTTTTGCTTTATTGTTTCGCTGGGCCGCAGAAAATTGCCTAGTCTCACATTTTCTATTGTACTTGTGTCCCCCAGCTGACAATTGGCAGCTGTTTACGTTTTCTATAGGCTTGCTACAGCTATTCCGGGGTGATGGGCCAATACTTGACACAGAGGAAGTATACTAATAAATCGAAAACAAGGAAAACTAAAGAAGGATTCAAGAAGGTAAAAATTGAACTTATGACCTTCAATAAAAAATAAAATAATTTTGCCCGCGCTCGAACCGGGGACACCAGTATGGTAGACTAGTGTACTGCCAACTACACCACAAAATCACATGACATCTTTAACCCTTGCCCCAAATGATGCCTACAATTTGTTGTTCTCTCTTCGGTTTCCCCACTCGCCCCGAAGAGAGCCACTCGGGCTTCGGAATGACCCTGCCCTACCCTCTTCGCATCATGGGAGTCTCAAGCCTCCAGGGTGGCGGTCGCTTTCACCAATATCAAATGCCGCATTACATCACATGCCACATCCAGAGATCTGCATTCCCGCGATCTTCTGGATGACTGGCCTCTCCTCCCCGGGTTGCTCGCAACCAGATCTCCAACCAAATAAGCAACGATGCCGGTGTCCCACTTGATTTAGAACATGCCTATACCAAGCCCTCACATGGCGCACTCGCGGGATCAGAGGGAGTTTTGCGAATGTTGCTGGAGCGCAGACCGATTACCACCCTTGAGGGGGCCTTTCCGGGCTGGCACCGGGGTGTGTGAGATTGCCGCGGCACTAGGGTGGTGTCAATGAACGTGTAGTGATTGATTCCTCCGGTGAAGACGAGACTAGTAGTGTCAAGGCAAGCGTTGGATCAAATTCGCCTGTGGGTGAGGAAGAGGAAAGGAGAGGGAGCGCCGCTGCGCTCAGAAATGTTTCCGGCCCCAATAATAAAAGCAGCACCGCAAGAACTGAGGGGACAGTAGAGAAAGGTGCAGGTATGATCAATTTATGATCAGGATTGTGGGCGACTCCGCTGGGGGCGGAAGTAAGAGAAAGAAGAAATGAGGTGGAATAGACGCCAGGAAGGAGGCTATTAGTATGTGGAGGACAAGTATAAGTTTACTGACTGCTGCGGCGGAAGAACGTATGTACTCCTGCCTAAATTCTAAGGGTGGCTCTGACTTCTCCGATAGGGAAGGCTGAGTGCTAGGAGGGGTGTTAGCTCCCTCCTGCCCCCGGTATCGATTACCCCGTCAGGTAGCATCCCTTGAGCAAATCTCCTGCAAAGAATAAATGATTTGTGTGCCTCATTCTACAAATTTCGACCTATCGTGGCATAACTCTACGCCAATGTCCTCGGATACAGAAGAGGGCGCCCACGATCTGTATCGTGCTTAACGAATGGAGATCTTCTCTCCTATCACTTCTACACCGGAGACTCGACGAGCCGTTAGGACGATTCTGCGTGGGGAATATGAGTCGATAGTCCAGGAGGTAGAGGAAGGCAGCAAACTGGTGCAAAAGTATCTTGTTGCTACGGATTTGAGTGGGGAGGCCCAGCATGCCCGGGAGTTGACAATCGGGACGGTTCTGGGACCTGGCGATACTCTGATGGCCATATATGTCATCGATCAGGATGCGGTGGTAGATAGCGGCAAGATTTTTCCAGATAACAAGATAGCGGGAGAATTGAGTAGCTAGGTTGCCGCCATGGGGACCGGCCTTGCAGCTATGAACATGCCGCATACAACCGGAACACCTGTCATGGTTTCTCGGAAAAAACTCGGCATGCTAAATGTTTGCTAAAGCCAACGAGGTTCTTCGCCTCTCTCCGCCACCCCCTCACATCCCATCAATTAGGTACGCTGCCCGTGTTAGTGCAGGCATCTCATCTTCCTACATTATCTTGAAAAATCGTTGTATTCCCCCACCAAACATGGCATCTACCGACCGGTCCAGATTCCGGAATGCGTTTATATATGATTCCAAGAAGCGTAGCGAGGTTCTTGGGGGTCTATGGGCAGCAAAAGGCATCACTAATGCTAATCTCTATTCGATTGTGGAGACTTTTTGTTTGATGACGGATACGTACTACCTATACGACAAGGACGAGGAAGTGGTGCAAAGGAATCAACAACAGTTGAAACCCGGCAAGTATTTTATTGTCACTAATGGTAACTTAGGTTTCTTCATTGCTTCTATTATTAGCATTTACTTACCGTGGATAGGGTTTATAATCATTACCAATGAAGTCCCGCTGTTACGTGCCGGGCGGTCACTGGAAACCGGAACCCGGGACGGGTCATTTTGCGATGCAGTTCGGAGACGAGATAGACGATGCATTATATCAGACGATCCGGTGATGTTTGCGAATGCTGGCAGATGGATGGGGTACGACGCATGCCATATCTTCCCCCTTGCCTACAAGGGTAAATGGAAAGAACTGGGGCTTGATAAATTGTTTGATCCCCTTATCGAAGAACCTGACGGCTATTACATAAACTCGATACGGAACGGCATCTTGCTTAGGTGCGACGTGCATCGTTACTTTGATGCGTATGAGGTAACTATAGATGTTGACGTATGAATGGCTCCATGTTCAAGGTTTCGTAGCTAATAATTGGGTAGGACAATTACATGATTGTCTGTTTGACGGCAGAGCTTGATAAAGATAAAATCGCCGGTCGTCCCCTTGGCCTTAGGTTCACTAATAATCCGCTCCGGCCGCATGATGAACTCTTACGCTGGCACTTTCGCCAGGCGATTCTTGCAACCGTGATGGGGGCCTAGCTAGCTCGGAAATGACGGGAGGGATGGTGCGCGGATTGTGGGGCTGAAGGGGTGATTATCTCCATCCAATCTCCTATTATAGTTTCCAGCAACTAATATGCTTGCGATCGCTGTAGGATTTGAGGTCTCTTCTGTTACCATGACATTTCCTCGAAAGGTATACCGACAAGAAATCGACTTTGGCATAAAGCTTAAGGGGGAATGGAGCTAGAACTCCCTTTTCGTTACATCATTGAATGTACTTGTAATTGCGTTTTTTTCTTCTTTTCATCCCCTGCCCATCATGTCTTATCATCACGCGCCGTGCGGGGAGCTTTTTCCCAGCTGAATTGGACAGTGCTCTTCTGGGCCTTGCCTTAGACGTGCAGAATGAGGTGACGGAGGAAATATTCCGACGACAACAATTTGGCAAAGATCCAAATGTCAATAGAAACATCATGATAAAGGCATTTGTGAGCTCAGCAAGATTGTGTGTGGACGGCCGTTCCAATTGTTTGTTTTCTATCCGTAATTTGTGTTTTTTCTGTATTATATACTGTCGTAACTGGTGAGGGGGAAACATAATTTTTTCCATTTGCTTCTTGCTCGCCTTTCTTATTAATTTTTACTTTATTCTGATAATCTTTGAATAGTAGGCAGTTGAGTGATGGATACTTCGGTTACTTGCAAGGTTAAGCACCCCCGTGCGTTCCTATTTTTCTGCTTTTTTTGAGGTATGCACGTACAGCCAGAAATATGAGGTTGAGCACTGCTGTGCGTTCCTCTGGAGCTTCTTTATCGAAAACTGAAGAATATAGAGTATGAACATGAGAGCTGGAACTGAGTATTTGAGTGAGTTTTGGATACTGTTTGGCTTTTTTTTTTGATTATTTTTGATTTTGGAGAAGCGAGGTTGCATGTACTTGTATGGAGTCCGTGATGGCAAAGACAGTGATTTTGCCATATAAATATCGTGGTTGTCGTTTCATCCTGAAAGAATTGCTTATAAATGCGTTGCAATGCTGACAATCGTACTCGGGGTTGGGCTATTATTGTTTTCTTGAATGTATTGTACTGGTTGGAATGTGAAATGATCGGTATTGTAGGAATGGTAGTTGGCATGGTGGAATGCATCTTTTAGTCTAACTAGCGTTGAAGATTGTATTTATACCATTTTGTACTGTACCCATATTAGTACTGCTGAACTGTGTAGCCTGCAGCACGTTGGGCTTGATGCGTTCTCGATGAGGGAGGCTCTTGGCACAATTCACATCGCTCTCCTCCACCTTACAGTCAATCAGATCGTGAAGACTATCTCCTTTCTTTCCCTTCTTCTCTCATCCCTCCGCTAGCGAGTACATGTATGATACTCGAGTACTCTTTTTTACACAAACATGCTAACCTCAATCCGAGCCCTCTGTCGTTCGTTAGTCTTACCTCAGCACACTAAACCTAACCCCAACCCTCCCATTTCGTCCTTTTCTTTCTTCCCTCTCTTCCCCTCCACCCCTCTTCATTTCGTCTTTCTTTTTCCTTAACACTCGCCCGTTTGGGTACCCCGTCTGTTATCCAGCAAATATGGTACGTTCCGAATTCCGAGAGCCTTCCATCTACGGGCATTTGCTTATTGGAATCTTTGACATTTAGAGTCACCCAACAACTACCTCCTGGCGCAAGGCCCTTGGGGCGGACTGGGAGAAGAAGGTGGACCAGGTGAAAGTTTCTAAAATGTAGGCCCTGGACAGGCTTCTCCCCACTACTTTTTTAACCTTCATCTTCCCCTCGTAATACTGGACAAAATGATGCGATGTGTACAAGTTGGGAATCTCTCTGAAATTACCATGTTAGAGAATATGTTAGCTTGATTTCTGATAATGCCCTTGTTTGCTGTTTGCATTTCATTCTCTACTACTCCTTATCTATGGGATGGTATTTTAGCTGGATCGAATGGCTAATCTTTTGGATGGTAGGAACCTTAACACTCTGGTCATGAATTATCTCATTATCGAGGGATACAAATCCGCTGCGGTCAACTGCGCTCAGGAAGCGAATATGTAACATCAGATTGACCTTGATTCCATCCAAGAACGGGTTGATATTTGCCATGCAATCCATCAGGGGGATATCCAGACTGCAATTGAAAGAATCAATAAGCTGCATCCCGAAGTCGGTGGAATTTTTCCCTTTAATTTTAAATTTCTCGGTTCTTGCTTTCTATATATATATTGCGATGATCACTTTCAGGATAGCGCACTGCGCCTTTCGGCTAGTGATGAAAATTATAGTCAAAACTTCAGTCTTCAACATGAGCATATCTGATTGAGTTCCTCTTTCGGTTCCAATATTCGCACATTGATGGCGTTCGCGGCTAGCCTTTCGGGTTGACGTAGCTTCTCGAGACGAACCTTCCTCTGCATTTTTCACTCTTAAGACTCCCGCTTATTGAATTGATTCGAAACTGCGCTCAATCTCCCGATGGTGACATCTCCGAAGCATTAGCATTTGCTACCACTTATCTAGCGCCTCAAGCGCCTTGTAATTCCAAGTTCTTGTACGATCTTGAAGGCACAATGGCGCTTCTATGTTTCCCAATGGAAAATCTAGCTCCTCCCCTCGCAGAGCTGATGGACCCAGTATTGCGAAGACAAGTGGCGGCTAAAGTCAACGAAGCGATCCTTGAAGTACAAGGCGTGTCAAAGGAAGCCAAGATTCGCCGTTTAGTTAGGTTGAGGGCATGGGCCGAACAAAGAATGAGGAGTGAGCCCAGAGATATGCCTAATATGGACTTGAGGTTAGATGTTGCGTCGCAAATATCGGATGATGCGATGGGGGCCTAATCGTCTCAGTTTAATGACTTAATGAAATGGGTACGGAAATACTGGGTGACCGCTGGTGTTTTTTTTCCTTTTTTTGTTGTGTTTCATGGAGTTGTGTGTTATCTACCATGGACTCTTCTCTTCATTCTCTCAAGTCGGCATTGGGGTTGGATCGGTGTTCTCTACTCGGGCAATTGTAAACATGTTAGCTTAAAAAAAAAAAAACAATTGTCTCATAATAATTTTGGCTTTTGAACCCTTATCAGCTCAATTCATTATCCCATAGTCCGTCGGTGCGCCCAAGAAAACCGGTTGAACAGGTCTCAGATCGAAACCTTCAGTAATTTATTTCCGGTTAGGGAAGAATATTTCCCAGATCCCATTATTTTCCTGACCGGATTTGATTTTCTTGGGCGCAGCACCCGACGGACTAAGGGATATGATACCAGAAATAAGCAGAGGTTAAGGGTGATCATGGTTTTTGTGCTTATATAATCACGGATTACCCCGGTCACTAGCTGATGTTTGCCTATGATTGCTTTTTTTTGTCACCACCTTGCAACCTATCCCATAACTCTCCATCGCAACCATTCCTTCTACCCAGTACAAACTTTTCTCCCCTTTCATTAAAGCATGTCTGTGACAGATGAAGATAGTATACCAACCACGGCGCCCACTGATCGCTTAGTATGGCGTGATACCCACATCTACGCTTCCGACAGTCGTGATACTGTGCTTGGAGGCCTCTGGGCCTCTGAAGGTATTACCAACGCCAATCTCTATTCCATGTTGGAGATTATCTGTTCCTTTACCAATACTTTCCATCTATATGACGACCACAAACAGTTGGTTGGGAAGGATGGGCAACAGCTTCAACCAGGCAATTACTTTGTTGTCACTAATGGTAGGTTTCTTCATTGCTACCATCTTTGGCCTCTACTCAGTGCGAATAGGTTCCGTTAGTGTCACCGATGAAGTCCCGCTAATTTGGGCGGTTTCGTTGCCCTCTGGGACTCGTGTTGAATCGTTCCGCGATGCTGTGTTTCAGCGAGATAAGCGATGCATTATAACAGGCAACCAGGCGATGTATGCTGATGTCGGCAAGTGGCTGGGGTTCGAAGCGACTCATATATTTCCTTTGGCATTCGAGAGGCAGTGGAATGATTGTAACCTCAGTCGTTTGATCACCGCTCCCCCCGCCAATGAGTCCCACGGATCCATCAACTCGGTCCAGAATGGGATCATGCTCACAAGCACGATGCACCAGTTCTTTGCTTCGTATGATGTGTCAATTAACCCTGATGTATGTAGGGCTAGATATTCAAGGCTTCGTGGCTAATTATTGTATAGGATAACTATAAGATCGTGTGCTTCACAGCAGATCTCGCTCCCTTTCACATCGCGGGTCGTCATCTTGACCAGACGTTCGCCGATGACCCACTCCGGCCGCCTGATGACCTCCTACGCTGGCACTTTCGCCAGGCAGTCCTCGTTAATATCAAGGGTGTTGGAGAGCCTACTTTGGAGCATGATTTCCCGCCTGGCTCAGACGTGATGGGTGAGATTATGAGAGGCCCAAAAGCTGGTGAGAGAATGGAGTTTGAGCTATTTAGCCGTTTCAATGCAATGGTCGCTCCTGAGCCAAGAGTAGGCGGCCGGGTGATGTGTAACTAGGGAACTGCAATATTTTTTATAACCACGGGATTTGGCACTAATGTTTGTTCATAAATTCTCAGCAATCGGGCGCACTCTGAGGTTCTATGTTAAGCCACAGTAGCGATTGAAACCCTTTTGATAGATCATCGCTGCTGTCTAGCTTAAACGGGATGGAATTTAGAATGGGTGTTATTTAGAGCCTTGAAACGGAATCAGGGGCTGCTTCAATTTTTGTGGAGAATAAGGATAGCTGCCTGCTTAATAAATGCGGTGCTGAGAAGAAGTTCTTCATCATGGAGCTCTATGATGACATACTCGTTGATACAGTCGTTCAGGCGAACTTTGAGTACTTCTCATCCATGTTTCGTAGTTTAAATATTTTTGACAGAGATCGGCATCCAATCAAACGGAACGGCTGGAAGGATGTTAGTACCTTTGAAGCAAGGAATTCTCGGCAGGCGCAGGCATTCCTGATCGGGAGGGGTACCTCATATGGAGTTTTTGACCCAGTACGGGAATGAGTTTTATTGTCCGGCTAGCTTGTTGTGGGAGCATGAGACGAGTATGATGGAAGAGTCTAAACACCCATGCAAGATCAGTGTTAGCTGGGCTGAGGAGGATATTCTGCCATTCTGTTAGCGCGGTGGTTTCCGTTGTTATCCCTTGGGGTGTGTGAACCAGTCAAATTCGCGACCAGGCACACTAAACCAGATTTAGATGCTTGGCAGATTAGTAAGAGGGTTGGTGATATCAAAAGAGACTCCGACATAGTTAGCGAGTAGAATACACAATAGGTGAAATTTGTGGAAATACAAAATAATAATTGAAGAGAAAATGAAAGAATTGCTAGGAAACAGAAAGGTGCTTATGGCGAGAATCGTAGCAGTTATTGCAAAGAGAAAACCCACAACCAGGACCATGACAGCCGTAGCGAGTAGTTGGCGCACGCTGACCTTTTGCTTTCATATTTCTTAATATAAACCTACACTGAGTACACTCTAGTCTTCTTCCAAAATGAATAAGCTTATGTTCCTGTATACTACTAAGTGGGTGGGGAAGTGTTGTTTTCTGCTGCTGCTTGCTGAATCGGAGATGAAGGATTTTCTTGGTTTTAGCTGCTTTGGCCCATAGGTGGAAATGATCCATTGTGCGATTCTTATGCGAAATAATCGAGGGCTGGTAGGAAGTCGATAGGAAGCAGAAACGCGTTGTGAGAGAAGGTAGGCATTAATTACTGTCATATCTAGAAGCCAAAAAAATATCGGAAGCCAGTTTCGTAGACACTTTAGCTGAGTAAAGTAGTAGCTTCTGTATTGGTCGGCAACGTCTACACCAACTTTGTATTGATTATCATCATTGGTGACCACCGGTATTGGGATATTCATATGCTCTGTTGATCCAAATACACGACGAATTGCTGGCCCATTACTGCTCATATCGCGAGGCTTTTTCATAGTACAGTAACTCGATCTTCCAATTTATGTATTGTTGAAAGGAAATGAACGGTGCTTTGGTCTTGCGATTGTATAGCCAAAACATTTCCAGCAGTGTCTGCTGGTCCTCCAGAAATTTCATTCTATGGAATACTCGATCGATTATCGTGAAGGTCGGAAGGAAATACTGTTTTCGAACTCTTGCAGTACCGCAAGCCCCAATCCCAATATCGCGAAGCTTCTCCAATAGTAGAATTGATGGAAAATAGTTATCCATGTAAATGTTGAAATGGAGGTCTGAATTATAGGGTAATGCTAGGGCTAGTTGATACACAGTAGATCCTGTAACTTTAAGATCACTACTAGTATATTCTGGCTATATATTGTTAGTAGAGCTAACATTAATTGGTTTCATAAATGTGATACTCGTAGCAGGCAATAAGTATTCAACCGTTACATTTTATCTCACCTGCAAGTCCTAGTGAGGTTTTACCTTCACAAGGCCAGTAGCTGAATACTACCTGCTAGCTCCGAGTACTTGGCTTCCAGGATTAGTCCATGAACACTTCCAATGCCCTAACAGAGGATAGTTTGTATGCCGTGAAGCCTTTAACTGGAAAAGATATCAACCAAGACATCTCGGACCTGGAGTAATCCTGATACTCAATTGCGCCCGCCCCTGGCAGCTCAGAATAGCAGTGTTCGACTGTGCTCTGCATGTCGTGTGTTGGGGTTGACGTCTTCCCGCTATAACAATAGCTGTACTATTCCCTTGTTGGCATTCTCGGCCACCTATGTGAGCATTGTTCAGCCAGATTTACTTGCACTACCGTAGAAACTGGAATAATTGGACCTCACACTAGGACGTTGGAGTTGCCTTTCCTAGTAAGGTCGGTCATTTTTTTCTTTTTATATGTCTTAGTCAGGCTGAAAGACAGTTTTCTCACCGTGTTTTTCCCCCCTAATCTAATAGAGGGAATTCTAGATGTTTTAGTGTGAGATCTAATCATTCCAGTTTTAACAGTGGGGATGTTGATACTTGGATGTTGAGACGTTAACCCGATAGCTCAAGTATATCCGGCTGAATACCACTCTCGTGCCCAGCTGGAACTACCCGCCCACAAGAGAGTAGTAAATCCTTTGTAATTTTTCATTTGCTCAGAGGGGGCCTATAACAACATGACTAATACAGTACTGTGCATGGACTAATCCTGGTATCGGAATATAGTAAACCTGAAAATGAAGGGGAATGTAACCATACCTTCAGTTCAGCTACCGACTGACTTCTTGAGGCAAAAAGCCAATTAAAGGTATAGCCAATGTCACAAAGTGCAAAGACCTTATAACCCTCCCTAATTGGCTTGCTAGGCATTCGATAAGTATGATGACTCCTTCCCCCAAATCAAATCATCATTTCATCGACTGTTATATTAGAGGCTGGTAAGTAATATTCTTGACATCGGTCACGAATAATACTATTAAGCGGTCCCAACCCGCGAAACCACTTATTGCGAGTAAGTTGAACCTCAGGATCTGATATGTGAATGTGTCGCTTGATTTGATAAAATCGTTTAAGTGATATTGCTCGTCCGAGTGGCTGCCGCCGAACTTCTTGCCAAAAGCGCAAGATCCTTCCTTCTCTCTGACTTCCCATATAGACCAACAGCCCTAAAAATACCTGCATCTCATCTGGAACTACCTTCCTCCACCTCTTCACTCCTGGTATTACCACTTGACCTCTATTCTGCCATCTGTCCTCCTTCTCTCTCATCTTATCATGTTGTTCTTTTTCCTTAAATGCTGCGTATTTGTTGGTACCATCTACCAACATTCCAATCGTACGGTCATCCCAAAACAATTCAAATAACCGCAGGTCATTTATTTCTGATTCATTCCATGGAAGGCGTGGCTGGGCAAAATGCTCAATCCGTGGTTGTAGTGGTATGTATGGTCGTTTAGGACTTGGATTATCGGTACGATGCTTTTCTGATTGTGGTGGACGTCACTTAAGAGGGGTTTTGTTCCGCGAATTGCCGACTCCTCTGTTAAGTGTCACAGAATTGGCAGATAGCGTGGAGAGTGCACTTCATGACATTTCGCCTTGGGTTATGGTGGAAGCTTCACGATATTTGAGTCTCTGGTTGCCGCATTCTACAATCTAGTCAGGATGGGTGATGTTGCACTCTAGTGAAGATCTTTACTTACTTTGTGCTTAGTGTGCCTGGTTGCGAATTTGACTGTTTCAGACACCCCAAGGGATAGAAGTAGACTTGACTATCCTGAAGCGGCTGGATCAATTCAAGGATAGTAAGAGTGGAGAAATGATCATTGAAGAATATAGAAATATATGGTTGGAGCAAGTGCACGACCCACCCAGTTATGGACCAAAACCCTGAATGTGGCACATGAGGGCCAGGGCGTTCATGATGATGGAGAAGTCATCGAGAATCCACAGGATATCACTATCGTCACTGCTCCTGTAGATCTAAGTGCCGCTCCCAGCGTCCCAACACTACTTATCTCCTCAATAAACCCCTCAGACTGGACACAGACGACATCGTAATGCCAGAACTCTCCATCCCTCCACCACTTCTGATCTCCTCACTCCCTGGAACATCAATCAATATCACGGACCCCCCTACACCGCAGGGTGTCGAAAAGGCCCAAGATGAACAACACTCCGCCATCACGGAGGAAGAAATTTCATCCCAGATCGCCTCACTCAGGCTACTAGATGGCTCTGCCACAACGAATTTGGAGTCTAGAATGCCCTGCTCACCGAAGAGGAATGAGACCTGAGGGAGAAGATCTGGGTGGAGCTTAACAAGGACTACCTGCGTGAACAAGAATGCATGATCATCCCTTTTCTTCTTCTTTCTTTTTAATCTCCCTTCTGCTCACAATGAGTGCCATAGTATGGCGAACATGGATACGATAGTGAATCACCTAAACAAGGAAACCAACCTCCGCAACGGTATAATCAACACTGCCAAAAAGCGGAAGAGGAATAAAACCCACAATCGCAACAGCAAGGAAATGTCTGCTACTCCTGCTGACAGTGCGGAGAACATGCATGCCCATGTGCAGGAGTTATTCCAAGAAAATCAATTATAAAGTGATTGAGGGGCTTTTCGAGAATGATTAAGTGAGAGAGGGGGTGGCAGATAATCTCCTTCTCCTTTGTGGGTTGCTAACTCAGACTGTCAGTGTGCATATATCTGAGTGGGTGCAGTATAGAGATTGAGCGCTTGTTATAGTTCTGAGTAGGAGATTAGAGCATGGTGGTGAAAATGACTGTGTTCATACGGGATCACTCGGGAGGACAGTTTTCCTGATGTGTACTTTTAGCTGAGATTCAGTGTGTGTTTAGTTTTAAGCTTATTTAGGTTGTTCGATTTTTCTTTATTGTTTCACTGGGTCGCAGAAACTTGCCTAGTCTCACATTTGCTATCCTACTTGAATCCTCGAAAAGAATTGCCACCTGTTCACGCTTTCTATAGGCTTTCTGTAGCTATTCCAAAGTGATAGCCTAATCCTTGATGGGAGGTAGTATACTAATAAATTGAAAACAAGGGGAACTAAAGAAAGTTCCAAGGAGGCAAAAATTGAACTTATAATCTTTGATAAAAAATAAAATAATTTCGCCCGTGCTCAAACTAGGGACTACCAGTGTGGTAGACTGGTGTACTAACCAACTACACCGGATGACCAGTTCTCCCCCCTAACCTAACCAAGCCCTTTCGTGGGGGGTGAGCGACATCCCCTCGTAGACTAGGCGATATATATCTCCGGTCCCGCCTACCTTCACCCTCCCATCTCAATACTCAAGAGTACACCTATCCACCTGCACCCCTAAGTACCTAACAAATCGAACAAGGTGAGAGCATCCCAATGCCCCTATTACAGGATAACTCTCTAATTGTCACAATAGAAAAAACGTTACTCCATGGCAGACATCACTTCGACTAAGCCGAAATCTATCGACGACTTGTGTCCTGAAATAATGCTCATTATTGCGGGATACCTTGGGCTACGAGATTTACAAGCTTTCATACGGGTTTCCTTCCGCTATTTCATGATGCTGGATTGGGAGCTTCAGAGCAGAGTAGTAGCTGGTGGTGAAGGACTCGTGAGGGCCTGTAATAACAGGAATCTTCCCCTTGTCACACACCTGCTATCTGAAAAAATCACGAGCTACACCGGGGAAAAGAAAATCACACTCCAACTTCCTCCAAACTTGCATCAGGTCATCTTTCAACCCCCGGGGGGGGGGTGCTTCCCTGGGTGCGAGTCAAAGCTTGTGAAATTGGCTCAAAGAGGAGTGAGACTTGGAGCCAAAGATAAGGAGGGACGGCTAGCACTCCACCATGCTATTTGTTACTACTTCCCCCGACGCCACATCAGGAAACTTCTTCATTTAACGATTCAGGAGGGGGTATCTTTGGATTGCGCAGATATCACAGGCCGCACGGGACTCCACGACACGATGGTCCGCTATAATTTCCTACACTGTAGCGAGGAACTTGTTGATGCATTCATCAAAAACGGGGTAGATGTTAGTAGACAAGATATAAGCCGGCGAACAGCACTCCATGAAGCAATTTGCCACGATGCACCTCTACCTTGTATCATGAAGCTGTTGGAGGCTATCCCAAATCCAAGAGCCACAGATATTTTCGAGGTCCAAGATGATTTCGGCGGCAATACACTACTTCATCTCGCGGCAGACAAGCTCAATCCGGACCTCATTAAGCTACTACTACCCATGTCTAGTCAGGCTATTAACTCCATCAACGACAAAGGCAACACGCCACTTCATCTAGCTGCAATAGCAGGCTCGGACCTAGGTTCCGAGGTAGATGTTGACGATGAGTCCCCTCCGCCTGAGGACATTTTTTTCCAAGACAGCATAGGTCTTCTCCTCAAATACGGTGCCAATCCTAATCTCCCAAACAGCGATGGCGAAACACCACTTCACAAAATGATCCAAATTTTTGAAATCGACTGTTCCAAGACAATCGTGGCTCTCCTACACTATGGCGCAAACCCCAACATTAGCTCTTGGTTCGGCACACCGCTCCACTATGCTATTGATAGGGAGAACAGCTCTAATGTCCAACTTCTGTTGGACGGTGCGGCAGATGTCAGCATTCCTGACTCTCGCGGTTACACACCTATCCATTTGGCTTCGATGGCCGAGATGGAACACCAGGGCATTTTTGAACAACTCCTTCTTCGAAGCAATATAGAAAATCTTAACTCCCACACCTATGATGATCAGAGCACTCCACTCCATATGTCATCATTCGGAGGTAGGCACTCCGTGGACCGGGTTCGTCGTTTTTTGCTCTGGGGAGCAGATCGAAATGCACGAAATGCAAGCGGAGATACGGCGCTCGACATCGCATCAAGAGGGAATCGTGAAGAGATTATCATACTCTTAACTAACGGTGTGCCAAATAATAACCCCCTGGACTGAGACCTTCCAGGGGGTGAGAAGGGGCGTGAGGAGAGGGGCGGGCATGAGGAGGAGAGGGGCCTGAGGAGAGGGGCGTGGACCTGTCAGCTGAGCCTATCGCCTACTAAGTAGCCTGTTTTTTGGTGTGGGAGGAGATTTGGGGGCCCCATGACTGCTTCAGGAAAAGCAGGAATCCTACTATTTTACTCAGCGTCATAGCTCAATTCTATATATTTCCTTGTTTATTGTCATCTGATTTCTTGTCTACTCATTATCCTCTCTCACCCATTATTATTATTACTTAGCAAGTGTTGGAAGAATCGAATGGCAAACACCTTGTTATTATTACTTAGATCAACCTCCAAAAGTACCTGCTTATGAGCTAAGAGCTTCCTCTCTAATATCCGACAGACCCTGTCCATCCCCACACCTACCCAGGAATGTTTCAGCTAGTGGAGCTTGTCCAATCCCCCAATTTCCGCCCCAAAACAATGCGAGTGATATTTGGTGAATATTGATCATATTTTGAGTAGATTTATTTTTTCAACTACGGCATAATATCATCTATTAGTACAACTCTATTCATAAATACCCGAGAGGGTAGCCGCCAGTAGTTTGAGAAAGCGGGTGGCTGGTTTCTTTCATACCTGCGTCATAATAAGGTAATCCGTTTTAAAGATAAAACAAAAATAAAACAAACCACTCGCATGGCCAGGCCCCTTTCACTACTCATTATACTCGGCGGCACTGGGCCATGCTGCAGCAGGGGCGACCCGTTTCATTACTGATTCGGTCAAATGGTCACGCGGGTGATCTGATCAACTTCATTATTAGACGCTAACCACGCCGTAAGCCAACGGTGCTAACTACTGGGGTCTGGTCAGATCCGTAATTTCTCAAAGCCTGGACCACATTCATGCGCCGTCTGAACCCTATCACATCCCTCTAAGTGCTCAGTGCTCATTATACTGTGCAGTTACAGGCACTTTCGTAAAATGGTTACCATGAGTCAAGGGGGAGGCACTCTGCGATCCGGTTGTTTCTGGTAGGGGGACGTTCCATGCGGAAGTTCTGTTTCTTCCTAGCACTAAGCCATGAAAGTATATAAGTGTGCCCCGTGTTGCCATTCTCCCTTCGCGATTAATCCTGTGCGCCCCACTCCCCTCCAAACCCATTCCTTCTACTACATATCTTCCCTTCTCTTCATCGATAGTGCCTGTACAAAAAATCAATCAACCAGCGATCCCTTCCATCACTATGTCTAGTGTTCAGCTTGATGGCCTCCCAACTGAGCTGGTCCTCATGGTTGGCCGGTTACTCGATCGGAGGAGTTTATTACACCTTTGTCTGGCTTCTAAGCACTGCAATTTAACCTTAAATCATTGGATTACCGTCAGAACCCCCCCATGCTCATAATTGATTTTAAAATGCTAATTCCATAACAGGCTCCCATAAATGACCTCCCACTTGAACTCCTCTTCATGATCTGCTTCCAACTAGATTGGCAAAGCTTACAAGCATTGTCCCTGGTTTCTCGTTCCTTCAACAGCAGCGTAACTTTGGAGCTACAAAAGAGAGTTGTCCCTGATAATAATGCCCTCGTGAAAGCTTGCGAAGAGGGAAATCTTGAGCTAGCTCTGCACCTACTATCGCCAGTAACCAGTTCATACACGAGAACTGTCGGGATCGTCCTCAAGTCAGAATTGCCCCAAGTCATTTTCGGATCTCCGGATACCAAAGAGTGTCTTCCGGGGTGCCAGAAGGTTATCACTGCACTTATCACCAACCAGGCGAATGTGGATGTGGATGTTAATGGGCGTGATAAGGAAGGCCGTACAGCACTCCATAATGCTATTATTTCCCATGCTCCCCTATGCCATGTTGAGAAGCTAGTGGAGGTATTAGTCAACGGAGGAGTGGATGTCAATGCCCAAGACAGCGTAGGGTGCACAGCACTCCACTATGTTTTTGCCGAATCAGGACGGGTAGAATACCTCCATAGCAAGAACCTGCTTTCCAAATTACTCGCAAGTCCAGCCAACGCCAACATAAAGGATATACATGGCCGTACAGCACTTCACTACGCTATCCTTACCTATGCCCCGCTCCCACACATCGAGCAATTGCTACAATCCTCCGACCTAAAAGTCCTCGACCGTGAGGAAAACACACTACTTCATTGTGCAGCGAGCATGTTAGATCCGGAAATTATAGCCATGCTACTCCAGCATCATCCGAATGTCAATTCTACCAATACCCTCGGAGACACTCCACTTCACAATCTGGCAAGGGCAGGCGAGGACCGAGCCAACTCCTTACTCCCCCCAGACACCCTCGTGGAGTGCATGGAACTCCTCCTCAATGGTGGTGCCAATCCCAACATTAGTGGTCATGACGGAGACCCTGTACTCCATATCCTAACCAGGATACGTGATAAGACAGCCCCCAACGCTGTCAAGCTCCTACTGGACTCTGACGCAAATCCCAACCTACGGTCAACATACGGCACACCACTTCATGAGGCCGTTGAGGAAAATAATCCCGAACTTGTCAATCTACTGATTGGATATGGGGCCTACGTTGACGCCTGCAATCACCAGGGTTTCACCCCTCTCCATTGTGCTTGTGAGGTTCCAATAGCAAACCTAGAGGTGATTAAATCACTTCTCAAGAACTCCGCTGATGCCAACGCCATCAACAACGAGGGAAACACACCACTCCATATTGCATCGTGGCCCTGTGAATCAGCCCCCGAGTGTGTCCAGCTTCTTTTGGAGTACGGTGCGGATCCCAACACCCATGATGGAAGAGGAGCCACAGCTCTGCACCGCGCGGTGCATGAGCCTCTTGGTGGTCCAGCCTATCAAATAAGCCTGCAACTTACGAAATTGCTACTAAAACACGAAGCAAACCCAAATATAGATGCAAAAGTGGGACGGAGGATAGGGTCTATCACCCCGATGTGCAGACCACTTCACGTAGCATCTGCATTGGGTAACCGAGATGCAGTCCGATTACTTCTCGACGCTGGAGGGGACCCCGGTGCTCGCGATCGGCGTGGAAGGACACCACTCCATATTGCTAAACACAATCGGCCTAATTCCCCTGGACAGTTGGACTGCGCATGTCTACTTCTCGACCCGGTACTGTAGGCTCATGTTTGGCGACCCCGCTTTGTTTTATTCCCAAAAATCAAGCCAAGATTTTCCTCTCCCCACTCACATAAAATCGCTCTTCATTCTTCATTTCATGAATTATGTATTATAAAAACTTTAAATACTATACTTAGCCTACAGGTTATAGGCGCGATAATCAGAGATGAAGGAACCCCAAATACAGGACCTCCAGGGTGAATAATGATTATGACACACTCATTCCATAAGGGACAGGTAAGGTGGAGGGTGGATTAAAAGGGAAAAAAGATTACCCGCTCCTCACCACAGATCACAGAATGCTACACTACTATAGTCCTCGATTACGATGGCCAACCTGGCAACAGCAACAGCCAGCCTTCAGTGAACGCGAAAAGGCAAGGAGATTCTCCATCCATGCTGTTTCAGTAGTGTTTGCCCGTCAGACTCTGTAGCTATTTATGAAGAATCTATGTTTGGAGTACCACATGGCTTATTTATACTATGTGGTCCATGCAGCACAGGAGAGGTCCGACATACTTATAAGATTGATGAACACCCGCGCACGTCTACCTCTTATTGAGTGTAGAATCTTCCTATTGAGTGTAGAATCTTCACCTGTCGCTGTATCTGTGTCCTTCAATACGCCCGGCTTTGGTTCACATAGTCGTGTCCGCTTGGCCTGGGCCAGTCGGGCAGTGGTCAAAGCCCCACGGACTGTCAGCTTGGGAGCACTGCTCATCAGGATGATTAGAACACCCCCCGGTGGGCTAGGGATCATTAGCACCACCCGCTCGTTGACTTCTCATTAGGATCATTAGCACACTTCGCAGTGGGATAGGGATCATTAGCACCACCCGCTGTTGACCTCTTGCGTTAGGATCATTAGCACCACCCACGGTTGACCTCTCATGAGGACCATTAGCACACATCCCGGTGGGCTAGAGATCATTAGCGCCACCCACTGTTGACCTCTCGCATTAGGATCATTAGCACACTCCCCGGCCGGCTAGGGATCATTAGCACCACCCACTGTTGACCTCTCATTAGGATCATTAACACATCTCCCATAGAGTTACACGCAAGGCTCATGAGGATTATTAGCACACTCCTCGGTGGGCTAGGGATCATTAGCACCACCCACTGTTGACCTCTCGCGTTAGGATCATTAGCACACTCCCCGGCCGGCTAGGGATCATTAGCACCACCCACTGTTGACCTCTCATTAGGATCATTAGCACATCTCCCGTAGAGTTCCACGCAAGGCTCATGATGATCATTAGCACACTCCTCGGTGGGCTAGGGATCATTAGCACCACCCACTATTGACATCTCGCGTTAGGATCATTAGCACACTCCCCGGCCGACTAGGGATCATTAGCACCATCCACTGTTGACCTCTCATTAGGATCATTAACACATCTCCCATAGAGTTCCACGCAAGGCTCATGAGGATTATTAGCACACTCCTCTGTGGGCTAGGGATCATTAGCACCACCCACTATTGACCTCTCGCGTTAGGATCATTAGCACACTCCCCGGCCGGCTAGGGATCATTAGCACCATCCACCGTTGACCTCTCATTAGGATCATTAACACATCTCCCATAGAGTTCCACGCAAGGCTCATGAGGATGATTAGAACACCCCCCGGTGGGCTAGGGATCATTAGCACCATTCACTGTTGATCTCTCGCGTTAGGATCATTAGCACACTCCTCAGTGGGATAGGGATCATTAGCACCACCCACTATTGACCTCTCGCGTTAGGATCATTAGCACACTCCCCGGCCGGCTAGGGATCATTAGCACCACCCACTGTTGACCTCTCATTAGGATCATTAGCACATCTCCCATAGAGTTCCACCCAAGGCTCATGAGGATCATTAGCACACTCCTTGGTGGGCTAGGGATCATTGGCACCCCACTGTTGACCTCTCATTAGGATTATTAGCACACTCCTCGGTCCGCTAGGGATCATTAGCACCACCCACTGTTGACCTCTTTAGGATCATTAACACATCTCCCATAGAGCTCCACGCAAGGCTTATGAGGATCATTAGCACACTCCTCTGTGGGCTAGGGATCATTAGCACCATCCACTGTTGACCTCTCGCATTAGGATCATTAGCACACTCCTCGGTCGGCTAGGGATCATTAGCACCACCCGCTGTTGACCTCTCGCGTTAGGATCATTAGCACACTCCTCGGTCCGCTAGGGATCATTAGCACCACCCACTGTTGACCTCTCGCGTTAGGATCATTAGCACATGTCTCGTAGAGTTCCACGCAAGGCTCATGAGGATCATTAGCACACTCCTCGGTGGGCCAGGGATCATTAGCACCACCCGCTGTTGACCTCTCGCATTAGGATCATTAGCACACTCCTCGGTCAGCTAGGGATCATTAGCACCACCCACTGTTGACCTCTCTATGTGTGAACTGATTTGGACGGATGTGCTCGGGTGGCACGTTGAGGCGAGTGACAGAGTGTGACTTTGGATTGCCATTGGTATGAGGTTAGGCCCAAGGCTTGGCACGCATTAAGGTGGGCACTGTGTGAACTGATTTAGATGCATGGACTCGGATGGCACCTTGAGTCATATTAGGACGCATGGCTCGGGTGGCACGTTGAGGTGAGTGACAGAGTGTGCCATTAGTATGAGGGTAAGCCCCGGCTTAGCACGCATTAAGGTGGGCACTGTGTGAACTAATTTAGACGCATGGACTCGGATATGCCAAGTTAAGTCATGTGTGAACTGATTTAGACGCATGTGCTCGGGTGACATGTTGAGGCGAGTGACAGAGTGTGACTTTGGATTGCCCTTATGCACGTATGAGTAGGCGTGCTAGATTAAGCCCACGGCTCAGCACGCATTAAGGTGGCCACTGTGTGAACTGATTTAGACGCATGGACCCGGGTGGCACACTGAGAATACCCCGCTCTACACCTCGCGCTATCTACACCATTTACCACTTAGAACATATCCCTCATTCCCACAGCAGCTGTAACCTCCCCTGGAGAGCAGATGTCGGATATTGGAAGCAACCCCTTGAAGATCCTTAAGTACAGAAGCGCGCCCTTTTCTCAGTTCTTTTCGTGAGATCACATACTCTGCCAAGGCTACCAATCAGACCCGGCAGGTCAACTGTCAGAGAGAAGCCAAAAAGGGCAGTAGCGATCATCTCCCGCTCTGATTTAAACCGATGATCTGGTATTTGGAGATAGGCTTTAAAGTCAGAACCCGAACGGCAGGGAATTCCTGAAATTAAGCCCTCGGGTGAACTAGATGTTGTATTGAACCAGTCTCTCCGATGGTCTTTTAGGAGTTCTCTGCGCACACGTTTTCTAGCCCGCCTAGCCTTTGCCTGTAGAGCCTTGTAATGCGCCCTCTCCTTAGGCGGGGCCTGAGAAACAAAAATAAATTTCTCACGAAGCTCAGATCCCTTGACATCAGAAGCCTTGGTACTCTTCTGAACTTCTTCATCTTCTTCGACTTTGGCCATCAGTTCCGGCGGCAGAGAAGTCGGGGCCCGTTCGTCTCTTGTAACACTTGAACGCTGCAGCTGCCGAATAAACTCTATACACGAACTACTACCCTCAACTATCGACTGGACATCTGCCGAAAGTGTCTTTGATAAATAACTCCGAAATACCTTCCCGTCGGAGTGCCCCATTACTTGGTTCCGGCGATCACTACTTATCTTCCCTGCCTTGTATATTAGTTTTCTGTGCATCAACGTACAGGAAGTGCAGATGTGTTTACCTTCAATAGCATTAGCACACGCTCTGCGCATTGCATAAGGAGTCAATGCGTCAGCTTCTTGAAACCCAGCACGCCAGCAAAGATCCTTGAATATCCGCTGGTACGTGTCATAGCGGAGGCCCGCACCGCCAATGTTCCCATGCGTGTCGGCTTGGAGGAAGACGGGTCGTTCCCTAGCAGAGCTATTCCATTCCAGAATCGCAACACCCCCCACCTGCGAAGGCCCTGATAAAAATATCGTCTCGCGGGTAATACCCCCAGCGAATGCCTCATCCTTAAACGCTAGGCTGAGAAACAGAATTACAGGACATAAACCTCGGCCACTGTCTCTCATGCTTTCGTGAAAAACCACCGTCAGACTAAGCGGTTAGCTGATACAAAGTCTTGTAGCAAGCCAGGAAGTGTTTTAACCTTACCAATCAGTTTCTTGTGACCTCCGGCCTTTCATATACCGAATGGTCATTTCCAGATAGATATTTATTCCCTCATCAAGGCGATTTAGTACTACCCGAAAGTCCTATGATAGACACTCAGGTTAGTCTACCATTAGCCATTTGATAGGCCTGAGTAATACTTTGTACTTAGGGAGCTCATTTGTCCCGCGGTGGCAAACGGACTCCATGACCGACCCCGGGCGCAAGCCAGCATAACTGGAAAGCAGCAATATAAGCGCCGTCTGAACCCTGTACCGTTCGTTTGGATATACGTGGGTGTCTCGGCACCATAGATACTGCAACAAGATCTGAAGATCTACGAAATCGAATATAGGTTTTGGTTTTTTTTCGCAGCTCAGTCTAAAAGGTAGCTCCCCCTCCTCGGCGAGGTCTGATTTTATAAACTGTTTCACTCATAATCAATACCAGTATCTATAGCAACAATTGTTTATACCATGGCACCCACTGTATTTATCTGGTTATTGTCTTCGTGAGAGTAGTTTTTCTGATACCGTCGCCGAAATGCTGTACGCAGAAAATCCCAGTTTTTTTGCATAGTCGACTGAAGAATTATAGGACTCAACCTCCCGACACCACCATATGCCATCCATCGTATCCAGCCTTGTATTTTCCCAACCCCTGGCAATGGGTGTTGAGGAGAAATAGGTGGGGCTTCCATCCCTATGTCTTCATGATAGCTGTCTGCGCTGTCAGCGGGGCAACGACGGGCGACTTGCGATACCTACAGATTCCAGGATTTCAACAGAGTTGTGAGTCTGTATTCAGTATTTTGCGCTATTATAGGATCGAGGTGCTCTGCGTTGCCCTCAGTGGCGATTAAGCTATGTACCGTAAGGCCACGGGCCTCGCCCGTCTTCATCCTCTTCGACATTGTGAGATTTACCTCTAAAATGAATACTGTGTGGGGGAGGCCAGAGATTTAAGTCTGGCCAGCCGCAGTTGTGTAAATGGTGCTAGGTACTCTCTCCTCGACCGGTGGGTGGATAGAAACTGTTGAGCCCCGTCTCCCCATTTCTGAGACACAATATTGGCTGTTTTCGTACTGTACTGTACAGTACAAACTCCAACAAATACAAGGGTAGCCCTTAAGACCCTGTGTTCTCTTGCTCTCATTCAGTTAATGCTTGGCGTTGGCTGTCCGAAAACATCCCCCCTGTGCCTTGTAGGTTACGGTCCAAGTTACATAGGATACGAAAGTTCACACATGGCAGTCACGAGACCCATGGTCAACAGGCACAAAAAACAAAACTGGCGAGGTCACAAAGTGGTATGTGCGAACTTGTACCAGCCTGGAGCAAAAAGTGATCTGAAAAAGAGTGGTTGGTGTGCTCCTATTCATCCCTAATCCTCCCCCCTCCCTTCTTCTTCACCACCCTCCCTTCCTCCATAGCTTTCTTCTCCCTATTATCCTTACTCTTTAACATCACTCGCAGACTTTTACTATACTAGTACAAGGTGCCGGCATTGGCCTACCAGCAAAAAAGATTCGTGAGGTCACAAAATGCCTCCCCTTGCACCTCCTTAGAAGCTACCTAGAAAACCCTCCCTACAGCCCTACGGATATTCAAACCATCCCTGGTATCTAAACAAATATCGGTAACTTCATATATATTATCTCCTTGTAGCGTCTAAAGCTAATACGTCCCTGAGCTAGCCCCAAGATCCCATATATCATTCATCAGTATTCGAACTCTAACTCTCCTCCTCTTTGGGATTCTGGTTCCGGATGTTATGCCAAGCCCGCTTTAGCAGGAGCTCGGGAAGCCAGTCCCCCTGACACCGCGCGAGCAGGTCAGCGGGAATCTTGTCGCGGAACTCATCAGCGGCCTTTTTCTTGGCATCCGCCCCGAGCCGCCCCCATGGGTCGTCGAGAGACCAGCCTGCACGTTCAATAGTAGCCCGAGCCGCTTTTCGGCAGGTTAGCTTTGGGCTGATAGCTGGATACTGCGAAACATACAGTCCCTCAAATCTTTATATACATGCCACTTCTTCTCCCCAAGCGCTCGGATCAGCTCCCGAGGAGCGTTGGCACCCTCCTGAGACGGGGCCTGCATTTTCCACGTATTATCGGGACAGAACTCAAAGGTATACGCCCGCCTAGTTTGAACGTCCCCAATCCGGGGAGAAGATTCAGCTTGTCCCCCAACAGTAACCAAACCAGAGGCAGTGCTTGGCGTAGGATCTTGTGTTGCGCTGCCGGAAGGGGTTAGGGTAGGAGGAGGAGGTGCTTCCTTCGGAGGTGGTGGACCAGTCTCAGCCTTCTCAGTAGGTTGCGGGGAATCTCGTGTTACGCTACCAGCAAGAGATGGGGTGGGACTGTGAGTCTTCTTCGGAGACGGATTCTCCATAGGATGGATATGATGGGGATGAGAACGGTAATAGATAGCGATAATGATGGTAGCGGCAGTGGTGATGGTGATGGATCTCAGTCGGTTGTTTGGAAGGTGGGGCAAGCGGGGGCTTGGCACGATTCTCGCTCTCTTTTTGGTCCGGGTAACCATGCCCCTATGTCTTGGAACTTGGAATCTTTCACGGTGCTGCTATTGCATACGGGCAAAAATAAATTCGATCAGAGCCTCAGAACTTGGGTGGCATGCAATAGCAGTCGTGTTTACAAACGTCAGAAAATTACGAGTACCTTACTGATACAGGAGGAAAAAAAATAAAGTGATTCACATTTGCCGGACAACTCATACCGCAAAAACTGGTCTTATTGTGGTTTTCCGAAAGCTTGCGAAAGGAGCCCACAGCTTTCCCAGCTTTTTTTTCAGAGCTTGATTGCGCAATAGTATCCACCATGGGCCGTACTAAGAACTTCGCTCTGAAGAATCAGATATACTGTGGATTCTCGGGCTCAG
>Ga0307513_10000672_pt1 | contig 48960 bp, 42 predicted proteins | sample 15_EM_MG_FD_202174 | JGI IMG/M metagenome (GOLD analysis project Ga0307513, IMG submission 202174) | Populus trichocarpa ectomycorrhiza microbial communities from riparian zone in the Pacific Northwest, United States - 15_EM | ecosystem: Host-associated > Plants > Roots > Unclassified | place... | reverse complement strand
CCCCGGGTTCGATCATCAAAGGCCTTCTTTGCAACACTGCTCTCGCCCAACAGGAGGCTAAAAGAGAATATGTTCTTAGTTTACTCCCCGAAATCCAAAGGGGGAAATTCCGGACCTCCTAGGTCGTTCTCAATTATTCTAGTTTTTACGGTATCTGCGAATAGGTGCCGTTCCATATTAGAATACCATCGAGTACCACGAGAGACGCTACTTGTAAAATAGTCATTGGGATGACCCCACAAGTCAACGGTCCTCTAGCGCACCAGCCTATTCTTCTTTTGGATCACAATCAACGGTTTGATATCCCGAATAGTTAATGCAAACCACAAGTACGGTATAGTGTAAGTTACTCGAGTAGTGATCTCGAATGGAGGGAAATTAACTTACCGTATTTCTCAAAAAGTGTGTTGAGCTGCCGGTAAACGGGGTGCGGAGGTGCACCCTGACATTATATATTTAGCTCAGGACTTAAATTGCTAGGCCCGTACCCGAATGTCAAACTCGGCTTGCCGGTGTTACCAAGAGCTCGCCGTTAACTGGCAGAACTTACTCGAGTATTGGATGGCTTTCGTGTCACCAACAGACTGACCAACCAACCAACCATGGCAAAGTAGAGGAGTGAAAAAATATATTATCCCTTCGACCTTTCAAAAGTACTCTTCTCTCGTATCCATTCCGAATATTGCCATAGCAAATTGGATGCTCTAAGTCCTTAGCAGACTTCAGCCCGTGAGAGATATTAATCCAGTGCCTGTTACACAGGATGGAGTATAATAACTACTCGTAAAGGTAAATACCGTATTAGAAAGGACGCTTGGGGCCAAACACTCGTGCGCCATGGCACCCGGTCTTGGCATAGGGGATGAGCACTCTTTGAAATGGGAATTTATTCTAGAAGTGAGTCTACTAACTGCGAATGGGGAGAGTCCAACCACGTTTTGTCGGGAACAGGAAAAGTGTGATGTGGTCTGTTGCTTTTTTTGGAGGAATACGAGGGGATGGAGGAGGGAAAGAATTGAAGGACCGCGCTGCCCGGTGTGTCCTTATTCCCATTAAAACTAATCAAGGGGTTGAGTGGGCCAATGGAAGAACGAACGAACAGACGCTAGAATTTTCGCCAAGAGAGTATAGTGGAGCATAGCATGTGGTATCTCTCACCCACACTGCCGGGTATGGTCCTCAGTCCTAGCTGACATCATATCTACTTCTACCAGGGAATAAGTATATAAACTTCAACTACCACTTTCCTCTCCAACCTCCCTTACCCTTCGCCCACTGCTGCGCTCACACCCCACTACCTTCGCTACCAACCACCCCACAATATTCTCGATCTTTAACGCCCAATTTCAACTACCAGCCCAACACCAGCCCCACAAGAAAAACGAAAATGCAATTCAAGGCCGTATTCCTCATGGCCCTCCTCACGGCTCTCACCAACGCCACCGCTGTCCCCAAGGGTGTGTCCTGCGATAGTCCCTACCACCCATGCAACATCGTAGGGGGGTATGAGATGTGCTCAGACGAGTGGATGAGAGTTATGAAAGAGTATGTTTTTATTCCTTCCTTTGTCCGCTCGGCCGCCTGGGTCTCCGTCTGAGTTGTGAGACGGCTAACGATGGGAATAGGTGCGTGGACAGCGGGTGTATTAACTGGATCAGGGATCCTATGGAAGATTGTTATTATTGATACTGCTTAAGTTGGTGTAATCGGGAGAGATATTATGCGCCGTACGGGAGGAAGTGAGGGAGGGGGTACAGAAGTGTTTGGGGGGGTAGGAGGGTAGAAACTATTCAAAGAACAAAACACTTCTCGGTCTTTACATATATTGTACTCTCGTTTCTGTGAGGTCGCTTGCGGTTCTGTTAATTACTTACTCACGGGGTGCCGTGGGGACTCAACTATGTGATTCCCCCCTATGTGCGCGGTTATGGAGCGTGTTGGAATAGTATAGCGTAGCCGCGACCCTTATTGATAGGATAAACTCAGGAGCACACACGGAACTCACAGAGATAGTGTACCGTAGTGGTTTTTGATTCCCCGATGGGCGGGAATAAAAACACCGTTCTCCAAAAATGCATTTTGAGTACGGTAGTGCCAAGGGGTGGGTTTGTCTACGCTGCGGATTTCAAGCTCTATCATGTGCCCAGCCGTCTGATCCCGAAGGGTAGCATGAACCGGCGGAGATGTATCGTGACTATTCAAGGATTATACATTATAGAGATCTATTTGTCGTTTTCTGGTTATGCAAAGATATTTCTCTGTTGGTAGTGCCCCGAGTGGGAGTTCGCACAAAAACAGCATTTGGTATGGTAGGTTGGGGGCGAGTCAGGATTGTGAGTAATTATATCGGCACTATTAGTGAGAAGATCTAACCCAGCACAATCCTCTCCTATATCTAATCCTGGAAGTTCTCTGATTCTTTTGGCTTTCTCCTACCTGTTATAGGCTTTAAAGTCTCCCAAACTAAGCTTCGCCCCTCATTAAAATCAATATTTTAGCCTAAGCTTAGGTATGCCGCGCATGATTACTACTTCATGAATAGCTGTTAACATGCAACCTCGATGGATATATTACCATAGCCCCAGTTACCACAGTGCTCAAGTAGTAGTTACAGATTGTAACCCGATTCATCAATAGTATAGTAATTCCAAGCGGCTAATCCGTCCGGCTCTGGGCATGGTCGGACTCACCCAGGCTTGTTCAGAGACGACCGGGCCGGACCGTGAGAAAGCAGCTTTTTAAAGCCAAATCTGGGCCCGCCCCGGGCCACCCTCAGGCTTCAGGTTATGAGTGATGGCGTGTTTGGGCCCTGACCCTAATACACAAAATATAGCTTTCTGTGTATTAGAGCCAAGGTTGAAACACTCTATCACTCATAACCCAATGTCGACCTTATGGGCACTAGAAGCTCTCATGTCGGTGGGGGATATCTTGATCTTAATTCTATCTTCGCATTTATGGGGAAATGGATAGCCCTATATACACAAATCAGAAAAGATGAAAATTTAGGGAAGAATTGGCTAGAGAAAGTACCTAGACTAATATTAATCCACCGGAAGTGATGGAGCGGTCATTAGCGCAATTTTTAAAAAGGACAAGAGGTAGGAATGTGGTCACGTAGCGTATATATGAAGATGGTAGTTGTTGATCGTTCGTAACATTGGTGTGTCTTAAGTGAAATCTATAGCACCGTAAGCTCGGTGTTTTATTCTCATATTCCGAGTGATTCTCCGTGAAAAACCTGCAGGTCGTTCACAGATTCTGCAGACTACCTAGACATCTGTGGATCACGCAGTCTAAATTAGGCTTTTGAATAATTGGAATGCTTGGTCTGGGCATCTACGGGCTTTGTGCTGGGCTGCTTCGGGTTTGGCTAGCAGTTGCCTGGGCGTTGCCGGGCTTTGGAGGCAGCCTGTGGTTTCCGTTGGATTGACCCAGGCTTTTTAAAACCTCCTGCTTACCCGTGATCCGGGCTATGGTCTGGACTGGAAGTTTGGGATCACTGTTCACTAAATCCAATGAAATTTTGGAATTATATTCAATTTGAAGTTAGTATCAAGGCTAGCCTCTGTTAGTATTATATCAACACCTACTAAAATCTACTGGAAAGAGCATTGAGCATAGTACCGTAAACTCTGGGTAAAGTCGACCCGCGGCTATGCTATACTTCTTAAGGAAGCGACCATTACTCTCAAGGACTGACTCTATGGTGAATTGGTCTTCCCGGGGATGATAGTAACCACCAAGCAACTAATAGCGACGGGTCGAGTTTACCCAGAACCTGCTGTGCACTAGAACCATTACCTAGTGCTGAACTATAAGGCTACTAAACTCAGATACTATTTTAAGAGGGCAGTTAATAGTCTCCAATCATACAGCTGGGGGTTAACTTACCTAGCTGTGGTAGAAATATTCTTAGACCTAGTATCAAATAAATTCTGGCTAGTATATAAGACTCCTCTTGATGAATGGCATATCCAGCTAATCTGAAGGCTGTTAGAGTGATAAAACTGTGGGATAATGAAGTATTAGATAAGGTAGGCTTTGATACCTAATTGTCGAAAGAGATAAGTTGGTTGTTTAATTACAATTTGGCCCCGCCCCGGAAGCGGCGGATGCGTTCAGGTCAAGTATACATCGTAGCATTAAGCATAGCTTTAAGGCAGTCAACGCATAGTCATTCAAGAGACTTAAAGAAAACTTAAAAGTAGTCTTTTCCTTTTAGTGAGCTATTTTTATGTTGCGATTGTTCTTTCTAATCCTCATAAGATCATAATATGTTGGTGTGGAAATAAAACTTATGAGTATTTTTATTGTTATCTGCTCTTTTTGTTAACTTATCATTGGATGTGATGCGAGGAAATACACTTGTATATAATTTAACTTTACATTTCTCATTCGTTGAGCATTTGCAGAATTTCTCCCAACAGTTGGCCTGATTCCTCTTGCTCTCCATTGCCATTTTTTGCCTATTATTACTGTTTTATATTCTCCTTTGATGACAAGTATTCGTAAGGTGTTTAACTGGTCCTAGCGCCCTAAAACATATTGGTTTTTAGTCTAAAAGTGGCAACCAATACTGAATTTTATCAGGGCACCACACAACAGACATGGCTACCATCTGGTCCGGGATCCAAACTTACCGTATTTTCTCAAGAGACGCAAAATTGGAAGGGGCCGTCTGCTGAGCGGAACTTTAAACCGCAACGCTGTTGGCATTCATTTTGCTTAATAATACATGTAAATTATGTCCTAATGTGGTTAGCATCCAATGTATTTGGCATTCTTGGCAAATAAACCATTCTTCTTGGCAGCTTTAATAGCCCATTACTTTCTGGAGCTCGATTTGATAACTCTTCAACCTTAAACTTCTACACTACAGTGCTGAAAAAGTTAATCTCCCCATTTCTAAATCTCTAGCTGATCATCTATCGAAAATTAGAGAGGGATAAAAATAAACGTTGTTGGGGGAACCTTAATAGTTTGAAGTTCGGCATTTCTCGGGTTGGAAAGTGCTCAGGTTGAAGGTTTTCCCAACCACACAGCACTCTTGTCCTTGCGTGCATACAGGACTTGACCGCGTGCCGAGCCCCACTGCGAACCCTATCCCAATGAAATACCCTTACTTCATTTCCCTACCCTATCAACTCCTCTACTGGTATCCAACGCTGCATTTCTTCATTGCCGATCCTTTATTACAATGCATCCGTATAGCCCTTCGCACCTGTTACTCCCAAATTATGTGCGAAATGATGTTTCTACACTTGGGTTATGCTCCGTAATGGGTAGTCTGATCATTGCGGTCGTCAGAAGCACCTGGATGTTTGTTAGAAGGGGCTTGTCGGCTGCAGACAAAGCCATCGTCTGCTGGTTCTTAATTTGTAGGTTGTTGGTGTTAAACATAATTGTTCGCGCGCGCTCTGCTTACTCGTTGGCATTTAGCTGGCCTACTACACGTCTTGTTCGAGGGTGAGTTTATCGAGCTTGAACCCAAATTAGTCAATTGACGTAGAGGAAAAATCAGGGTACTTTCTAGTTTACCACGCGACTCTTCTTTCGAGAATTGACCTACCAGCTCAGCTCTGGAAAGAGTACGCGATCAGCGATTCTAGATATCTTTCCGGGGATACGTTTGTGCTCGCGATTGAGCGCGTCACGGTAGTACGCGAGAATCCTTCCCGACATGGAGGGGGCGCATTCGAAATGTAAGGGAACTGACCTGTGTGGGCGTCTACATGAAGTTTCTCTGGGGGCCCCTTTGCCTTATGGCGGCTGCAGCTACAGCCAAGGGCAGTTACAATAGGCACGCTTTGCAGATGCTCGGGAGTATGGCGCATATCTACGGATGCCTTCTTTACCTTATGACCTCCTGGGAAGAGGGACATCGTCATAGTGGGTGCTTTCATTTCCCCCCTTATTCGGGTAGTGTATTCTGTACGCCTGAGGCAACTTCTAATGGATATGCAGGTCGCCCGGAGCCCTATTACTTTTGGCTATATTTTGTTGGGTTTAATGCGCCCTGGATAATAATTCCTACTAGTGAGCTACGCATCTCGTATAATCCAACGCTTCACAGTAGCTAATTTACCTCAGTTTTGATATACCGCTCTTGCGCAGAAATTGCGGGAGTGATGAAAGGTGCCCAAGAGTTGGAAGGAAGGAGGCAAGGCTAGTATCTTAGAGCCTGTTTGGTTACGACGGTTCCGTTCCGTTCAGCGACCGTTTCCACTGTAAAAGAGTGTTCTTTCCGTTTTGAAACAGAAGGAAAGGGACCTTTTGTATGGGGGAACGGAACGGAACCGTTGTAACCAAACAGGCTCTTAGTGATTGCCGACATCAGCCCTGCCCCAACATGCAGACAGTTGGCGCCAGGGCTCGGGAAAATTACCGCTAGCGCTATAACAGTAATTGATCCGAACAATACATCCTACGGCAACCAGAGAAAAAGATACACTCTCATTTTCAGGTACTTTGTGCTATAATACGGTATGCAAGTAACAAAAACCCCCGGTCGCATGTAACAGGGAGTCCAATTCGGGTACTCTCATGCGGGAGTTTTGTCGGCGGAACCACAGGAGTGAAAGAAAATAGTTGGACAACGCCGCCGCCCCACCAAAACCGGGGTTATTAGAATAATCACCCAACCAAAGGATACCTAAAACTCAAATCATTGCGCGCACGGGTTCGATGATCTCCGGAAAACAATTGGATTTTAGAAATCTTTCGTCATGTGTCCGCATTTGTAACTGCTGGATGGAATTTCCTTACAATGGTGTGCCATGATTGTCACCCTTTGGTACGAGAGCCGGAGGATCATTGTGTTGAGATTCTACTTGAAACGACATGTGGGATGGAAATGCTATCTATATTCCTTGAACACTAAGATAAAGTGGACAAGTGTATGAAATCATTTGTACCCCTATGCTGACCTTGGGTTAATACTACAATGCGAAAATTCCATATTATGATGTATGACTAGCCTTGCCCCACTATTTTCTTTATTGCCGCAACCACCCAAGGCGTCAAAGTCGTATTAGGGAACTCACTGGTATGTGTAGCACCGCGCGTCCCGGCTGCCCGTTTCAAGGTTACTCAATACTGGAATATGGCATTCGACGTATAGAGGTAGAGCCGACAAAAGGTCCAAGTCAGGCCATTGCCCCTGCCCCTGCCCCCATCAGTTGATGCCGACTGTCCATGTGATGTACCGTAGTTGCACTTGGATGCGGGAGCGAATGAGAAGTAGAAATTTGAAGGCTTAATCAGAGGAAGAGTGCATGGATTCCAGGTGCTACTACGCGGCCAATCATGACATTTACTCTTCCCGGGCCTCGCCATCACCGAATGTTGGGCAGCGTGTCGCGAGTGCTATTGGGCTGCTTCACCTCGTTAGGCAACGGCATAAGCAAGGCCGAAAGCTAGCCTCTCTGCATACCCTGGTACCTCGCCTATATTAGTTTCACCCGAACGTGACTGGTAGCTAGCTTCTATGTGGGAAACGGGGTTCTATGGATAGATACTGGAGTGGGCACCTATCGTGCCTTTCACTTACCGTAATTGTAACGCTTACCGGTTGCGGAGAAGAAATAGAAACCCTGTCTGGGGGGTCTTCCTAGAAGCGCAAAGCTCGTTTTCAACGTAGTCCTACCGGCTCGCCAGTACCAAGACAGCCTTGCGACACCGGATACCATGATATCAGGGAGCTTTAAAGTGCTGAAACGTAACCGAGCCCTAGGCATGGAATCTTTTCTAATGCGTTAGCTTCGCGGTTCGGATTGTGGTCCGCTTGACGAATGAGGAAGGTCAGTACGAGTGATAGTATATGATCAAGTCTCACATAATAGCGTTATTCAATCGTCATTTGACTTGATATAACACCTCGCAGGGGGGGATAAGCAGGCACACGACAGCTTTAATGGAAAGTCGGTTGTAGGGATGAAAGCTGGCGAGGCTCATTTCCCCCTTACTTGCATCCTTCCCCCATCAGTGCCAAATTAGCCTTTCCCTCAACAAATTGTGACTTGACGACAGGCTAAAACCCTAGCCCATGGGTATTTGTGATTCGTGAGAAACTTATGGCAAGCGTAATTTGCCAGCGCACCCCACCAATTTTCAAACGAAAGGTCCCTGACCGATGGACCAGATCCAGAAAGATTGTCTGCGGAGGTTTCCGGATGTCAGTTTTTTTCAAATATGCAAACGATTATTCGGATACTTGTCCGCTTGATCGGTATTTCGTGTCGGATTGCAGGAAGAGGTATGATTGATTCCTTGATTTTTTGATTCACCGCCCGGAATTGTGGAGTGGTGAGCTTCTGGATCCTGTGTAGTACCTCAATTGATATATTTGGGCAAAAATGGGAGTTTTCGCATGTAACTCTTCTGCTCCTGGTGGCTATTTTAAGAGCGTACTACCTGCGGGCCACAGGCGACCCTTGTTCCTAAGGAGCCGATGCAAAGCGTTTGGATATATTTGAGTATGATACGATTCGACTCGGTAATCTTATCGAGTTATGCATTAAGATAACGTGCAGGTATCAACCCGCTCACGAGGCGTCCAATTGGTCTCATTGGGGGCGGATATCTCATATCTTCCACCCTCAGGTTTTTTGCCCAGAGAATCGACCATATTTTCCAATAGCGACAAGGAATGTGGGGTTGGCAGCAGGCATCATCCTGAGGAGAGGGGGAGGGGAAGGCGGCGGTGGGGAAGGGGAAGAGGGGGCATTTCGTCCCTTATTGAAGGGTTACCCCGAGTCTATCTATCTTGATTAACATACAAACACTGCCCGCGATTTGTGAGGAAATATGAAAGGAGGCTAACGACATGCGGAAAGCATCGTGATCCTCCGATCTCAATTGATCGACATTTGAAGCTCTTGGCACCCTTTTTGTTCGGAATATAGCGGCGCTGGGTCACTTGTCTTCGGCAGTTGTTATCGCACCACCTAGTACTGTACAGTACCGTACCGTATAGTTCTCGAACTAAAGCAGTAGGGAACGAATCAGAAGACAAAGCGGGGAACCTACCATGAGGGCACAACTTTAGATACATGTGCTCTAAGCAGAGGACTGTGTAATGATTTCGGATGACTAGCGATATAAGGAGGAGCCAGCCCAGGTATATTTTTTCCCCCCTGCTGAAAAAAAGATACATTGGTGTGATCGTAGTACTGCGAGCCGATCTGAGTTGCCATGCTATCTTGCGCGGGGCCAATGGTTTAGGCCCCCATGCTGTGGTTTCGTTTGTTGGAAATCATATCCCCGTGTTTTCCTCCACTCGCGGCGGTGGTGGTTAAGGTGGCATGAGCCCCAACGATCATCGTGGGCTTGTCTGTTTCGACTCTATTTCGCCGCCGCCGCCTCCAACAAAAAGTAGATCTCGTAGGCTCTTAAATTTCTCTTTCCTAAAATAGCATATGCTAGATAGCTATTGGAAGTGTTAAGAGGCTTAACAACTAGCACTCTGTGCAAGGACGGTACAGTAAATCTAGGTGGACAAAACCCGCAGTGGGTAGTGCGAAAACCGGTTCGGACATCCACATTTGGTCAGGTACCAATGACGCCCTTCCTGCCACAGCTCGCGCTAGCGCCTAACCTTCATCGCGGTCGTTCTCGAAAACTCTTGCGCGGTGAGTGGGGTTGCGTTGGAGATGAGCCCTGCCACTCTGGGGGTAAATGTTGTTCTGTGGCCCCCGAGAAATCCGTTCCCTCGCCTCGCAGGTACTACTGTTCACGGGGTGTCTCTTTTCCTGCCATTAAGCCTAGTCTGGCACTTATAATGATATCTTGCGAAATGGAATACATTTGACATTGCACAGGCCCGTCCCCACGTTATGGTATCCTAGTGAACCTGCACCGCCGGCATATGCCCTAGGGAGTGGTATCCAATCCAATAACAGCCCCCCAAGCCCGAGCATGGTAAATGCACGATAATAGGTCCACATGGGTACAAGACGAAAAAGAAAAAAAAGCTGACCTCTTATTTATCCTTGCTTGTGTGCGTAGGGATCTCGTGCAAGGTCCGAATCTGAACGTTTAATGTTGGGGGCTCAAATAGCGGTGCCACAAGCCGGGCGGAGAAAAAGAACCGCTGAAACGAAACACAAACTTATTTGTAGACGCGTTAAGTGGTATCGCATGTTATATTGCCCCCACCCTTAGCATGAATAGATAGTGTAACGGCAATGGAATAATCTTTGATTACACGCGTGCATGAGTTCACCGTATCCCTCGCGCATTTTAATCTTGTAGTTGGTGAGCGCTCAGGACCTGACCCATGCATGCCCCTGTGTACAGTACTTGAATATCTCTAGCGCGGATAGGTTGTAAGGCTGGGAAACGCGGTCTGTACAGTGCGATAGGAAACTAGAGTCACTTCTGCAAAGGCAAGGCATACTAATTACATATGCGAAAAATCAATTAGGAAACCAGGGTCTACAATGAGGCTCGCCGAGGAGGCCTCATAATCGAACACTGACGATAAGACTTGCATTCATGCGTCGAATTTGGTAACCACGATGGATTTTCTAGTCAAGGGACCGTGAAAGGTAAGTCCAGACATAAGACTTCAACCCCGAATAGACCAAAGGTGTTTGGGTACCTGATATGGAATGCATACGAACGAGAATGAATCAGCAAGGATTTTGCAACCCCCGGGCCGAGTGCTGTGTGTTTGGGCAGCGTCTGTGACGTTATCACTTTGGCGATTGGGGATAAATATCAGACTCCCCCCGACAAGAATCTGCCCTCTTCACATTAACTCAAACCCACTTTCATCTTTGACGGTGCAAGAGAGCCAATTCCTGTCTCGAAATTTAATCGGACCCCTCCCCCCCCAAAAGTCACCCACTCACCATTATATCAACTCCACCACCTCTGAACCAGCATGGCACCTCACTCTCTTGAGCCAACTGAGGAGGCCCCTAGCTACGATATCAACCTGCCCTATAAGCCTACCTCCGGAAAGGAACAACTCAGATACGAGGAAGTCTCTAAGTATCCACAATACCTCCCGCAATGGGAACCGGTATTCTTCCAACCATGTCCGGAATTCGATTTCATCGACCCTGCCCTACGCGCCGACAAAGAAAAGAGAACTCTTTTGAAAGACGCACAAATCAAGCACATCAGCCCCAAGATGGGCAGCGAGCTCTCCGGGGTGCAGCTCTCATCGATGTCTGACGCTGCCAAGGACGAATTGGCTCTCCTCGTATCGGAGAGGAAATGCGTCGTTCTGCAGGACCAGGACTTTGCCGACTGGGGCCCTGCCAATCAGCAGAACTTCGCGGCATACTTTGGCAAGCCCAACTACCAACCGGTGACAGGGTCTGTTCCAGGCTTCCCTGGATTCCACATTATTTATCGAGACGGCAATCAGGCCGAGATCGACAAGTTCTTCGAGCACAAATTGACCTCTACGCTATGGCATCAGGATGTCAGTTACGAACGTCAGCCTCCGGGATACGTGATCTTATGCATTCTGCAAGCACCGGAAGTCGGCGGTGATACGGTCTTTGCGTCGACCACCGAGGCCTACAAGTAAGTTACATCACCTTGCTGTTCTGATCAGATCTCACCAGGCCCTGCATTTGATTTTATATGCTAACCCCACGCCGTAGCCGCTTATCCCCGGGCTTTCAGTCAATGTTGGAGGACCTCAGGGCAACCCACTCTTCGGAGAAGATGTGTAATTTTGCGAGGGCGAACGGAGGGCTTTGTCGCAAGGATCCAATCCGCACCTCTCACCCAATTATTCGCGTGCACCCGGCCACAGGCGAAAAGTCACTTTTCGTCAACGGGGAGTTTATTCGTGGAATTGATGGGTGGAAGGACCCTGAATCAGAAGTCCTTCTCAACTTTTTGGTCGACCACATAACCAAGGGACATGACTTCCAGGTCAGACTATCGTGGAAGCCGAAGAGCGTTGTTATTTTCGACAACCGTACCACTTGTCGTGAGTAGCCGCAGTCAGCTCAGCTGTTGCCCAATGAGAGAGTAGAGTGGCTAACATTGAGACCTAACTTAGACACTGCAACCGTCGATTATGATGCACGGTCAGATAAGGACAGACACATGTTTCGCTTGGCCTCTATGGCAGAAGTTCCCATTCCAGCGAAGAAGTAATCGGTCACATGAAGTTGCGTGCATACTCTGTGCAGGAGCTGCAAGAGATTCCTTCGTCTCTTTTTTTTTTCCTTCTGAATTGTTTTAGTGGGACTCAGTTGTCCTTTATTCTTTTATTTTAATTGGCTTTTTCCCGTGATGTGCCTGGAAGGACAAGGATGTATCAGATACCATACCCCTCTTTTTGCCCACTTTTTTTCAAACACATTTTGTTTTCTGTCGCTTTTTCCATTCCCTTTTTTACGCAAGTTGTTTTTGCACATAGTGCTCGTATCGTATCATTCATCCTATATGATTTCTTGTGCCCGCCTCTCTTACTCGTACAGTGACAAACGAGAAAAAATGTTAAAATATCAATATGCCACCCTCCAAAAATGTTCCAACGCCCCTCCATCACCCCTCACTCAATAAATAATATGCAACCAGACGTCATCTCTATGCATCCTAGACCCGTGCCCCAGAGCGGCGGTAATCTGTAATCTGAAGATTAGAGATTCTCTTGTCTTGGTCCCGGCCATATGGTCGAACTAGTGATTTATACCATGTTGCAAAGGCCCACGCCGCTCACAGATACCGGAACATATATTGCTCAGACCCCGCTACCAAAAGTGACACCTCATCATCACCAATTCCCTCTAAGCAATCATAATGAGTCTCACAGCTCCCTCAGAGAGTACGCCGTTGTCCCATTTGTTCTCCCTCGAGGGCAAGGTGTGTCTAATTACAGGAGGAAACAGGTATGATCCCTCTCTTTTTTTCCCCCATCCTTTCCCCCTCGTCACTCCCTTCATTCCACCCCCCCCCTTACCTGCCACCTCATCCTACGAACGAATGTCTTCAACTGGGAACGCCAAAGTAAACGTACCATGTGCTTATCGGGCATCTTAGAGGAATTGGACTTGCAGTGTGCCAAGGCTACGCAGAAGCCGGGGCTGCAGGCATTGCCATCATACACTCCTCCGCAGCAACAGCCGAGCTCGCAAGCGAACGCGCAACAGAAATTCAAAAGAAACATCCGAAAACGATCGTCAGGATATATCGCGCGAACGTGGCTATCGCTAAAGATATAGAAGACGCCACGAAACAAGTCTTCTCAGATTTCGGTCGATTGGATGTGGTGGTCGCCAATGCGGGGGTTTACACAGAAACTCCCGCGTTGGAAATGTCATCGGAGGAGGCCCAGCAGGTTACAGGGGTTAACTATTTTGGTCCCCTGTACACTGCCCAAGCAGCCGCCAGGTAAGTTAGGATAAATTCGTCAATGGAAAGGGGGAAAAAATGATGGGAGGAAAGTAAAAACAGAGACATAACACAGCTATGCTGATCATCTGACTTTTTTCTTTCTTCCCTATGCATGAGATTCGTGTTCTTGACTAAAAAAAAACCGCCTGTTGCAGGATCTTCAAGGAGAATGGCGGAGGAAAGATAATAATGACAGCTTCCATAAAGTAAGATTCTGGAGTCGAACAGATCCTGGTATACAGTTACAAATTATGGCTAATCACATGATAGTGGACATATTGTTCTCCGACCCCAGTATGAATCAATTGTATTCCCCCACCTCCCCAAATGCGAATAATTATAGCTTACGGGCTGGCTAATCGGGAAATAGTACTGTGCGACAAAAGCGGCTGTATGCCATTTGACTCGAGCGCTCGCGGTAGAGTTCGCCCAATGGAACATTCAAGTCAATGCGATTAGTCCTGGCTACGTTGATACGGAAATGTAGGTGTTTCTGGTCAATTCCGTTTTCTTTTGAGGGGTAGCCCGCCGTACTAGATATTTCTAACCCTCCGCAACACCACGACGCAGGACAACCGAGCTCGCAAGCAAGAACCCCGAGCTCCTCAAGGCCTGGATGGCGGATTGCCCGGCGGGGAGGCTATGTAAGGTGTGGGAACTCAAGGGTATATACGTGTTTCTGGCGAGTGGAGCGAGTTCATATGTGACCGGAGCGGATTATGTCGTTGACGGTTAGTTTGGCCCTTCCCGGGATGCTCACAATTCAGTTTCGCTTACATGCGTTTAGGGGGGCACACCTGCCATTGATGATGCACAGGATACACTCCCACACGGCTTAGAATCAGGTATGGTGTTATATGGAGGGGGGGATGGTATTGCGTAGTGGCGCGGCAGTTATATTATAGCGAGTGACTGAATATGACTTCTACTCTCCAAGCGATGTTAAGAAGGAAGATTGCATCCTAGTCAATGAAAAAGCATTGTTTACAAAACGCAGAGCGTTTGGGGGCGCTCTGCTACCTGAAAGTACTCGTAAGTGGGGCAGCGTGTTTTCAGCCTTGCCGCTCTTGTCCGGTAAAACCGGCAGCCTCGTTATCATGTGAACTGCACGCGATTTCGTTGTGAGGGGATTAGGGCAATGCCGGTCGTGTACCATTTTATCATACTGCAAGGTGCATCCAAGTTCGGTACCGGTGGTCTACTAGAGTGATTGCGCGCAGAGATGTCCCACGCTGTAGAAGAACTTGTAAGGCTGTCATGCACACCACGCTGAGATGGGTAAACTAATCGAGGCAATATTGATTACTCGAGCGGTCCATGTACTAGTGCTGTGCACCAGCTGGCCAGGATTGTCGAGAGCTAGTTGGGGGAGCGGATACTGTTCCACGGCGCTGGTGTGCATAGTGAGAGTAGTCTGTACGGGGTGGGCTTGCAGGCCGCTGCTTTGAGAGCAATGGAAATGATTTGATTTCCTGGCTAGCAGCTCTACCGCCCGGGCCGCACGGGACAAGGACTTCACTGCGTGACAGCCAACCACGGAAGGGATTACCGGGACTGTGGAGTGAACAAAGGGGGATGAGTGGAGAGTGCATATGCGCGTGATATCTATATGTTGGCACGTCAGGGGACCCTTTCCACGATCGTATGCCTTCTAGAACAATACCGGCACTGTACTAATACGGCGCCAAGTAGATTCATTTATCTGTGGGTCATAGTACTTGTACAGAATAATGTTCCGAATGTGGGAGGTGTGGCAGGTGCGGAGGGTCGAGCTCACGGGCCCAAAATACGCGCTACGCCCACTTATTCTTATCTAATACTCGTACATAGTTAGCTAATAAATGGGCGCGTCTACGGGAATACTGGGTCCGCTCCTAAGGGGCCGCCCAGAAGCTGGGCATTGTCGTAGAGCACAGCTTGGAGCATAAATCCCACGACCTAGGTCGGGAGGGGAGAACAGAAAGAGGTGTGGAAGCTGCGGCTGGGTGGGGCATACCTCGGAACGACGTTCACAGGATGGCAGCCCCCGCCTCGCTCGTTGGTTGGCACTTCGGTTACCGAGGGTTTATTTTCCTTACTCGAGCATAGTTCATGGGGGGTAGCTGCCTTCCGCATTCTAGTAGTCCCGGTCATGGCAATACGGTATTAACTGTGTGTTCGATCAGGTGACCCGGGGGTAAAAATCTCTCGTACAACACGCCGCAACCTTGCTTCTCAGCCTTTGGTGTGACAGTTAGCGGGGAAATGTATGGAGCTCATTCCCTGGCCTCTGCACGCGCATCAACCGTGCCTCAGCCAGAGGCGAGTGGGATACAAAACAACCCCTGTTGCGATAATATGCTCCGGTGCCCTTGTCTACGGACTCACGCATTGCAGCTGGAGAGTACTCGTACTCTTCCCAGGCGAGAAGTGCCCAGACATTGAGGGTATAATTTTGTTTTGCGCACACGGATACGCCCGGATGAATTGCCATATACTCAAGTATTTTTCCACCCTGTGTCCTGGTACCTTTTGCTGGGACGAGTGCAAGTAGAGAGAATGAAACCCGGTTCCAGTCCAGTTCTCCAGATTGTAAAAATTGGAAGAAGCCAGCGGTAAACTGGGATATTTGCCTATGGCCTGATTCTTTCTCCCTTCATAGCCGAATATCCTATCGATACAATGCGACCTGGCATATCTTCCGAGGTGCCGCAAACAACTTGAGCAATACGGTGAGGCGAAACCTGGTCTCACTTTTTTAAGACATGATGTGAGTGGTGCGGTGCCACGCTGAATACTAAAATCAGCCAGACCTGGTAATATCTCTTAGCGACCTGGTTCACGGAAAGCCACCTCCAGCATTATGAGAGATCCCCACATACCGGTCTCAGGCGAAACCCCTTTGAAGTCAGGTGACGATAATACGGGAACCGATAACGCAAGTCAGATCTGGTTGGACCGTTTAAGCTTGGCTCTGGGCTCCGGTATCGAAAATCCCAAAAGTTCCTGTGTCACACCCGGCATTCGTTCCCCTCCCGATAGATAGCCGCAGGGTGTGATAAGGGGAAGCAGGGGTGGGGCAAATTAAAGATTGGGACTGAGTGACATTGATGATGCCCGTGTTGCAACTCCGGCTTTTGGTTGTCGCACAATGCCAATCATTAATTTGCATCTAAAGTAGAGTGGTACTCGAGTATTACCTTGCTAAAAGCCACATGCCGGTAGGCTTTTTTTCATATGGCCCACCGTCTCCAAGGGATGTCCATGGCAATTACTCTTCTTTGGGTCAATCAGCCATAGCTCTCAGGCTTTGCTGACCACGGAGAAGAATATGTTCTCGCGTCTGCAGCGCGCTGCTTAATTACCGGCACCCTTAGACCCCGAATCCCATGCTTGCAGGCTGGATAATATCAAGAGCAGCAGCTATTAATGCCCTATTTATCACTAAACGAAAGCCCGGCATAAGAGGCATTGAGGCTCCTGGAAATGGATCCTTTATCGTATAAAATGCATCGCACAGCCTTGAGCTACCCTGTTTGGGATATAACCTAAGGATTACGTTTCCATGGACCCCTGGCTAGAAGTCATAATTGGCCTGATCTTGTACGCCCACCTTAATTATACGTGTGCAAACGAATTCCTCCAGCAAGGACTCTTCACTGATCCAAGCACTGCTCAAGAGCCGGCAGTATCGCTGGCTGCATAACCTGTCTTGCCTGGTGAAATTAGATCTTGCCCGGGATATACACTGCCAGTCCTAATTTTTCTTCGTATAGATATCCAAGGATAACACTAAAACCTGCTCGCTGTGTTACAATAAGCAGCCGAAGATGAATCATCGGTCTTAATCCTCATGGGAGCTTTATCCAAGGCTGTGGGCACTAATGTTCCTTCAGTGAGCCAAGGCGGAATTTCGACTCTGAGGTGGATATTTATATTCCAGGTAATGTGTGAGAGATACCCTCCGGTACCGTATCGTACACCATAGATACTGGAGCGTAAGGTGTCTGATCTGGCTCGCTTTGGTTGTTTTTTTTTGGGATTATTTCTCCATTGCTTGCTTTAGAAGAGCGAATAATATTTTATGATGGAATTTGCCGAGCTGGAAATGTGGATTGCGTGGCTTATGGAAATAAAGAGAAGGACGCGTCATACTGTAGATGTTGTTTGCTCGATAGGGATGGTTGCTTGCTAGATTATGCGGCTTGTGTAATGGAGGCTATTTGAGGGGATGGCTTTTTCACTGTTTCTCTAGGCTGGGTATTGATCAAGGGTATTGGAAGATATTGTAGCATTACTTAAGAACATTACCGGCCTAGCAGTGGGACAACTATCACCGGTTAGTGTTACTTTAAGTTGGGTTTTAGATGTTTGGGATTTCTTGGCACTAATGCATTTAGATTATTGGGTATTGAGTTGATTGTGGCTGGTGGTTTGTGACCGGAGATCTTTGTTCATAGTGTGCATTGATATTCTCCTACCTGTAGGGTGCAAGAAAGTAGCTCTACTCGAGTACTAGCCTTCGGTAGTCAGTTTTCGGTAGGCAAATTTCAGCTGTATCATAGTGTAGGAGTACTGTACGATAACGGCAGACAGTATTTTGCACCAAACTCCTCGATTCCAGGTAGCCGCGTGCTCTCCTCTGAGATCAAAGTCCGGGCTCGTTGTGTAACCGTAACCATCAGGTGAACCATCATTGACCCCATTGACAACATCTAATCATAACTCTAAAGAAGGGAAATGGACTAAAGAAAAGAAAGGAAAGAAAGTAGATAATATATGTAGCGGGCTAAAATCAGGAAGAGCGTACTTTATCAAAGCCTAGTTAAATACATCCAAATCGACAAAAGCCTTGGCAACACCAATCCTACACTCGGTAATTATTAATAAGGTGGGAATATGCGTGGTAACGCCCGCGAAAGGGTGCAAATGAGAAAGGATAAGGAACAAATGAAGGGGGCAAGGAGGAAACGCCGGTTGAGCGCGAACGAGGGGGTTGATGGGGTGCTGTTTGAATGGGTATTAGTTTTTCTTGGAGGGCATAAGTGCTTTATGGGAGACATGGAAGGGAGTTGAGCCAGCACGGATAGTTTTGTTGAGGAGAGGGAGCTATCTGCGAAGTTGGGGACGTGGCCCTTGAGGTCAGACACCCCTACCCTGTCATGGTGGCGAGCTGGGGTATTGGGGTCTGTAGCGGCGATACTGGGGTCATGACTTCCGGATTACATGTCCACGGCACACTCATCCCCATACCCAACGGGCGGCGGTGTGAGTGAGTGAGTGTGTCTAGGCTCCACGATTTGTTGTGTAGGGATTGATATAGTTCCGTGAGGTCTTCGCGGTCTCTTCAGGTTCAAAAATATTGTTCACATTTCGTACAAGGAAATTCTCGTTTTCTAATTCCAAGAGTCTATCTACAACTTATTCCTAATACTTACAAGATTAACTAAAAACCAATTTCAAGTTATTATCAGACGAATAGTAATTGAATCATGAATTATCACTTTTGTGTTTCAACAAAGCGCAGGTGGGAATATGTGGCTTCTCAGGATCTAATTACTTGCGGTTGACCACATCGGATGCCACTAGTAGATGAATGTGGAGATGGAAGTGTCACTAGTGCGTCATGTTAGGAGAGTGGTCGATATGGTATAGGACACAGTGTCCGGTGTGACTGCTAAGTCCATTGTATATATTAGTAGCTCTTTCCTGCACGAGATGGGAAAAAGGAATGTAGTGGTGGGCTTCCCTTTTTCACCGAGATTCAAGCATATCTTACAGAAGCATAAGTTAACCCCCAATGGCCTCTTTGGTTGTTTCAGATCAGGACCATTCCATTGTGAAAAGGGTTGACCAATACAAACGTTGTTGCTAATTTGGCATAGTTCGCACCCAGAGAAACATGTTTAAATCAACGGTCAAACTGTCGCCCCTAAACAGCGATTCATTTCACTCCTTTCGGAACGAAAGGGAAACGGCCATCTGTATGAGACAACAGAACGAAACAGCAACCAAACATGCACTCAGAATTATAGCATCTTGTCCTTATACCTACTTATGCTGTAGCATCATGCTCGAACCTTCCATCACCACTCACACCTACCATAGCTCTTATTATTAAACCACCATTTTGCCTACCAATAAATGTACAGTACGCACTTCTTCTCTCCATCTTCTTTCCCCCTTCTAGTCGTGCGGCCCACTCGACAATCTCGAACATGACATCTTAGCACACTAGAGTAGAGTAGACATGGAACAAGGGTCCTGGAAATGTTCCCCTATCTATGTATCTTGCTCAAGGAAACAAGGGAGGAATGGAGTCAATGGGTTGAATAGGCTCCTGCTGGCGGAGGCTAATGTGGGTAATGTATGTTGGTGGAGCGGATATATGTGGCCGACCTAAGGTTATATTCTAAGATCTGAATGATTTTTTTAATAAATGGTTGAGGCTATTCTTTAACTTGGGATAGTTGGTCTATCTCTACCGTTTTATTTTCAACGCATTATGCTCCTCTGTTTTCTAGCTTGGGGTTCCCGAGTTGTCCTAGTAGTATTCTTAGATAGCCCTGGCAGTCGGACCCACTAAAACATATTCATGAGTATAGGCAGCCTGAAACAAGTTCAGACACAGCATGCACGCAGAAGAGGAGGGGCTGGGGAAAGGGAGTCACAAAAAAGGATTGGGAATTCAAGAGAGAGACTTCTTAGAACACGAAGTCTTGAGCTGCGATTTTTTTTACTTGGGACAACTTTGTAGTATTTTTTCTTTACTTTTAGTAATGGTGGAGTTGGTGGGAGAGTGTTGTCATGGCTTAAGTTTTTCCCTCTTGGTTGATCAGCGGTTAACCTTGCCTATGGACAATACAATACCTGTTAGTGGTTGGTTTGTGGGAGATGAGAGCTCCCCATGAGTTTGTGGCCAGCAAAACCCTCTGTGAAAAAAACGCTGATGATACAAGTATCTAATAAGTCTATGGGTAGGGCATAGCTAATACATCTTGGCTCTCTAGCAAATGGGGTTCCCTGCTTTAGTATTCACACTTGAGGAACGCAAGCGGAGAGCTGCCACTCTACCTCACTCGCCGGTCACAAGAAAATTCCTAGACATAAAGTGGCAAAATAATATATTCTTATTCTTTGATTCTTACCTGACCTAATTGATGTATAATCTGTGGTACCTGCAGGTAATAAAATGCCTACTTCATTACCCATGACTCTATAACACTGTCATTCAATATCGAATTGAATCCCGAAAACCAAAAGAGAAACTACGCCCTGCCGTGCATGGCCGCTTTATAATCCCTGATCAAACTCATACTCTCAATACCAACACGGCTCTTCCCATCCGACCCCCTGAACCTCCCATAGCCATACGTCCACCCCAATCTGCTCAAATGCTGCCTGTGCATGGCAGAGTTCATATTGGCAGTTCCCGCAACATCAGAGAGAGCATTACTGTAACAATCCTATTGTTGAGGGCGTGTGCAACAGGCAACGACTGTCGTCTCCTGCGTAAGCGAGTCTCGCTTTTCTGCACCAAGGCGCAGGAATGTACTATCTCTTCAGATAGTACGGAACTGGCTTGCTTGTCTTGGGTGGTTCGTGCGAGGTACTATCTCTTCAGATAGTAAGATGGGTGGAGTGTCGTGCTTGATAGAACTATCACAATAGTCCTATGTTCGGGCAACCTGTCGAGACTATCACAATAGTCTCCAGGTTCTTTAGAGCGTAGGCTCTCGTAGAGGAGGAGTATATGTAAAGAGAGTAAAGTGTAATCGTATTGCAATATCTTCAGTATAGAAAAGTACTTAGATGGTTGCGTGAAGAACCTATCTCTTGGTCGTTTTTTTTTTCTTTTTTTTTTTTGTAATCATGCGTTATTTGTTTCTAGGTACAAAAAGCCTTATGCAGCGCTAGCTATGAAGAGAAAAAAACCTATAAATGCAAACCCACCGCCCGCTTCACCTCTTCATGGGAAAAATCAAACACCCCGAGTCCATAGGAAAAGTCGCCCACGCCTAGCACCTAAGATAATATACCCCAGACACGTAAGGAAACAATACATAGAAACGTACAGGTAGAGAGACCCAAACCCTTCAGCAGGCTCCCCAAAACAAAAGAAACAACGGCTGCTCTAAGGCCCTTTTGGGGCCCGGGGGAGAGGATAGATGATCGCCGACACGGGAAAACTCATAGGTTGAGGGCCCACCAAAAACCATGATGTACGGTCGGGCAGGTCATTACATCGTTCTCAAGCATTGGACAAAGCCACAGAGGCAGTGCTATACCACGACTAGGTGTAACCGAGGAAGGGCCGAATGATCGGAGAGGGAGGAGTCCGAGCGGAGCCACCGAGCAGAGGATGCCAGCCAGGAAGGTGAGCAGTAGGGTGCCAGCCGGTGAGTAGCAGTAGGGTGCCCCCCAGAGGGGGGGGAGCAGTAGGGTGCCAGCCGGGGGAGGAGCTTTTAGCAGTAAGGTGCCAGCTTAAGGGGCAGTAAGGTGCCAGTGGACGGAACCGGGAGGCGGGTAGAGGAAGGATCGCGAACGGGCTAGCCACAACCGCCAAACGGGCCATTGCAAGGACTTTTGGGACGACGACGAGACCGGGACGAGACCGTGATGTTACTAACCGAGGCTTTCCCCATGAGAGGTACAAGCCCGGCAAGCCGGAGCCTACTTTGACCGAGAGTCCGACACCGTAACGCCGACCGTGAGCGTAGCGAGAAGCTCTCCGACCGTGCAAAACCCTAAGCGAGGTGTGAAGGAAGTGCCGGGTAAGGGGGAGAACCGAACATCATGAGCGGGTGTCAACGACGAACGGGAACAAGAACCCCAAGGAGGGGAGGCCGAGGCCACAGAGGAGGAGGGTAGATGGCTTAACGTCAACTCCTAGGCAGTAGCCATCGTGGGAGAAGAGAGGTGGGTGGGGGAAAGTGACGATGATTTCCCGTGGTGTTGAGATTTCAATCGCCGGAGGTGGAGGAGAGATGGTTCGTGGTCCTATCTCTTGGTCGGAACCAAGCGCCTTATATAGACATCTTCACACAGCCCTAACCCTGGTGACGTTTCACCATTACGTACATAGCCCCCATGACTCATAATTAGTCATGGTGCGAAATCCATCAGCTGATTCTTACAAATCAGCTGCGCACCTTCTCTTTCCTCGATCCATACCCTTAAACTCGATCATGCGCTCGAATGAGTCGCATGCGTGAAACCCATGACTCGTAATCTGAGTCATGTGCGAAATCATTACATCATATGACGTCACAATCGTGACGTCATGAAACCATTAACCAATCATAATCAACCAATGACTCGCAAGTGCGCAGTCATGTAAAAGCTATGAGTCAAATGAGGTCATAGTGCAAAAACCAACATTCCTTTATGACCAATAATTATTAGTCATGTGAAATCTGCCTTGCTTAGTCACGATTTGTGACAATTACGCGCATGGAAGAAACTAATCTCAGAAACAAGATTATACTGGAATGGTGGAAGGAAGCGGTTAGGCGTCAACGTGAAAATTATAGCTCCAGCAATTAGTTGGAATCCGAGTATGACCACGCCAATGTAGAACATCACATGGTCCACCGACATCTGCGGCTTCAGGGATTTGAGTTCTCCAACTTTGGATCTGCGCACTTGCCCTGCCAGGACAAATATCCTCTCCCGGTTTTGGGCAAGCAGGATGGTCAAGAAATGTTTGTAGGACTTTGACAGCGCGTGCTCCGCATTCTCGAAGCTGGGTGATGGGGTTGTGGGGTCGGAGAGTGTCTTGTTGATCAGGTACTTGCCGATGAAGTGAAGAAAGCTGTGGCATAGTTGTCATTATGCAGGATGGTCTGATCGATTCCTGTTTCCAGGCGCTTACTGAGGAGCAATGCTCTCTGCGCTGCGAAGTCTCCAGCGGAGGTAGAGCCGTTGAATATTCTGGGGTCATTGTATTTGAGTTCTCTGATGAGCTCGGATCTGTTCACATGGCCTTGACCATCTACTGTCACCTTGAACTTGCCGGAGGAGATTTTCTGGCTGCAGATTATTGTAGTGTTGGACTGTATATTTGTGGAGAATTCTCTGGCAAAGGAACCTTTGTCGTCGACGCTTGGATTTGCCTCGCCACGGCCCCAGCCAGGGAGGATTAGGCTGCTGCCGTTGTGAAAAGCCTTTTGGTCACTTTCATCAGAGGCTTCGAGGTTTCAGACCCACTCTATTGCAAAAGGGTGTGTTCCAGGTTTCAACAAGAAGGAATCCCATAGGCCCTATTGCTTGCAACTCAGGGAGGCTCCATCTCATATTAGCATCATGACATTGATTTGAAACACACCCCATTGACCCTCGCTGATAGTTCAGGAGGTATTACTTGGAGGTAACTTGCATGTCAGGTTACCACCATATCCGTGTATGCATCAGCAAAAAGCCATCCTGTGTCAGATTCAGTCGTGTTTCGTCCTGACTCTGGTAGTGTGGACTCTGCGTCCTGGGCGTCCTGTGCGTCCTGTACTTAGGCAGAACATCTGGTTGCATCTGGCGCGTCTGGACACCCTTCTCAGTACCGGGTTTCGTCCGGACACATGCCACTAAGCAACCCTGCCTCTCATGCATCCAGACTTCAACCTCAACACCATCTCCTATCAGGATTTACCATTACCCCTGAGTACCCCCGGCCTCCCGGCCTTCTTGGAGTCTGAGGCCCACTGGCAGCACTAGGGTGCGAAAGGGGTATTTCTTGGTACAGAAAATATAGTTAGTGTTGGCGCCAGGTGAGAAAGCCATCGTACCCTTAATCTTAAATTTACACAAAAGACCCCGGGGCAGAGTCACACTGGCACTCAGAGTTCTATTTTCAGAACATGATCTTTGAATAAGTGAAAATGCAAGCGCACTCCAGTGTGAAAGCGAGTGATAGCCATAACACTCTCTAGTGCCTGGCGGTTTCTCAGCACTTAGCCTCAAACAGGACGCGATGCGACACAATCTTTTCATCACAACACTCAACATCCACACTCCAAGTGTGGGGCCACTGATCCAAGATCCACACTCCGGGGCCACAGCTGCAACACTCCACCACAGCCACACAACTGATCCTGAATTCGACACATGGAGGTTCCTGTGCTCAATGCCAGCTATCCAGTGGTATTAGAGCCATCCCCAGAGGCCTATTTTTCATGAAGTTAGGGGTGGGATGCTGGCGATCCAAGAACTCGATGGCAGATCCCTCCACAACCACTGCTCCGATCCTGGATCTGATTGCAGGAGAATGTTGGGCTCGACGCCAGCTACGCAGCGATATAAAGGACGTCTCGGTGGCATCAAAACACATGAAATCGCTGACCCTTGTGAGAGTTGTCTTTATAAATACCCTGGCGATCCCAGGACTCAATGGCAGATTCCTCCACAACCACTGCTCCGATCCTGGATCTGATTGCGGGAGATTGTTGGGATCGATGCCAGCTACGCAGCCGTATAAAGGACGTCTCTGTCGCATCGAAACCCATGAAATCACTGACCCTTGTGGGGGTTGCCTTAATAGATACCCTGGCGATCCCAGAGCTCGATGGCAGTTTCCTCCACGACCGCTTGGCCGATTCTAGATCTGATTGCAGGAGATCGTTGGGCTCGATGCCAGCTTCACGATGATGTAAGATTCATCCCTCCGCGAACTTTATTCATGAGGTTATAGGGCTGAATGGAGTGCTGGCGATCCCAGAACTCGATGGCAGATTACTCCACGACCGCGGGGCCGATTCTGGATCCGATTGCGGGAGATCGTTGGGCTCAATGCCAGCTTCACAATGATGTAAGATTCATCCCTCCGCAAACATTATTCATGAAGTTACAGGGCTGAATGGAGTGCTGGCAATCTCAGAACTCAATGGCAGATTCCTCTACAACCACTGCTCCGATCCTGGATCTGATTGCGGGAGGTTGTTGGGCTCGACGCCGGCTACGCCCTGGTATAAAGAACGCCTCTGTCGCATTAGAACTCATGAAATCGCTGACCATTATGGGGGTTGTCTTTCTAGGTCCCCTGGCGCTCACGAAGCTCGATGTCAGATCCCTCCACGACCGCTGGGCCGATCCTGAATCTGATTGCGGGAGATTTTTGGGCTCGACGCCAGCTACGCAGAGGTATATGGTACGCCCTGAGGCGCCAATTCCCCATAGAGCTAGTATAGGGTTTCAGGAAGGGGGGTTGCTCGGGGGGGGGGGGGGGAAACCCGACTCAGACTTGGATGTGAATTTGCCTGTTTATTAGAACAATAGAATAGAAGCCTTCTTGTAGTAAATTTAATAGGTTGACAGAATGAAATCTATTGTGACCCGGGTGACCAAGGTTAGAAAGAAGTAAAGAGGGGACCCTTCGCTTATCTCAGGAAGATGTAGTCTGGCGTCAGATGGCATCCTGAGTATTAGGTACTGCATCTGGTGGGTCCTGAGGATTAGGTGCTACGTCTGGTGCGTTCTGAGGATTAGGTGCTGCGTCAGGTTGCGTCAGGTGCGTTGTGTGGTAGAGTCGTTGCGTCCTGGTTCTCGATTTGCGTTCCAGCTTCAGGTGCGTCAGATGCACAGGACGAACAGAACGCAGGATTATATTTTTGCTGATGTGATGGAAGTCCTCAAGTCAGACTCATTCCCTGGGTGCTCTCACCCGAACGGGAGGAAGTAGAATTCATCTGTCACCTTGGGTGGAAAATCTGTGCCCTCAATAACATTGGTGTTGATCACTACCCAAGGCTCCACCGCACCTACCGCATCCCCTGCGAATGTCGCCCTTATAACATACTCAGGAATCACTATTGGATGCTGGATCTCTGTGTTGATGCTAGTCGAAAACGGGTAGGTTACAATTATGTCAGATGTGAGCGGTAGCATAGTCCTGTCAAGGATTCTGCCAAAAGCGACGGCCAGGAGGTTTGCTGTAATAATTATTAAGGATGCTAAGAAGAGAAAAATATGGCCGTGACGAAGTGCATGTGGTGCGATGAGAACAGGAGGGATATTTGTGTATTTAAGACCTAGAGAGAAATCTGGTGATGTATTTCCACTACGAAGCTCAGTATATGGCTGATATAGTGCGAGGTAACAGCCAACTAAGACCCAAAATAGGTCTAGGAGTGTAGCAATTACTGTTGGAATAAAAGAGAAGATGATTTGGTTTACGATATGTGTGTCGGAAAGCATTGGCAGATTTAAAGATGATGTTAGCAATCTTGAGTAATTTTGAATAAGTTCAATAGAGTTCCACCATTCCATGGCAAAGCAGACTTGTACAGGATAATGAGCAGTGTCAATAAGGAGATGTTTACGAGTGTTGCTGCAATCCCCATCCAGATACTCAGTTCAATCGGACGAACCAATTTGCCATCGTGAGGAACAGTGCAAGCAGTGTATGGGTTTTGAACAAGTGGATTTTGACTACCCTCTACAACATCCAGCCAGTATCCACCTTCACCTCCCCAGGTCTCAAGTTTATATTTCCTGGGCTCCATGCACAAATGAGGAGTCGGGCACTGATTTGTACCATATAAATCTCTTAAAAGCATCTCGCTATGGGCAACCAATGCCATCTTCGTTCCCAAGGTATCCGGATCACAGGCGAGATTATTCTATTGATTGTAAGAAAGGAGGACCACCGCACCAAGGCAGATAACAACCAACCCCAGAAACCCTACTAGAATTTGAGCAACTATTGGGATGACAACAACCCCTATACTTGTGACCACCCTTTGCCCTACAACTTTCTCTCCACTGGAATCGGATACAAGCAGTATCACTAAGGCGGTATTAAAAAGCAACTTGTGCATTCTTTCCAGTCCCTCACTGAAGGCCTCAGGATCTCTAAAGTGGTCAAATTCCTTTCCCGGCGACAATCCAATAAGGTACGAGATCTGCTTAGTGGGGTTATCGAGGTCCTAATCCTTTAACCTCACTGTATAGTTCGGAGCTTCGGATGAGAAATGCTTTGGATTTACTTTGTAGATTGTGCTTGCTCCGCCCAGATTCCCCTTCAACGTTATGATGTCGATAATTTTGTCTTGCTGTGCAAAACTCGTTCACTCCCCAACAGGATCAGCCTTCAGAAAGGAGCTATCTGTCCTGTCCACTGTGACTTCATGAATTTGGTACTGGTAACTTGATTTGCAGAAGAGAGCGTTTATGTTGGGTTCATCGCTTTCATGAGGATTGCGTGATTTGGTCCAGATTGTTAGGAATAAATTTGGGTCCTTGCAATTTTCTTGATTGAGGTTGGGGGGGCTTGTTTTTGAATCCAAGTTGGCAAACCCGAAATAAACAATGTTCCGGGTTACGTTGAAGGCAAAGTCAGCGTCGGGGGTGTGTATACATTTGTCCGTGCTGAATGTGTATTCTGTTTTATAGGAAGGCGTGTATTCTGTTCCATTGGAGGAGGTGTATTCTATTCCATCGGAAGCCGTGTATTCTGTTCCATCGGAAGACGTGTATTCTATTCTGACAGTTTTAATCTCAGAAGCAGTGCATGCAAGCTTAGTTTGGTATACTCTTGTCTTGGCAGTCCAGGATTCTTTGCCCCATATTAAGCCATCTTGACCCTGGCTGTAGCTTGCTGGTTTGAAAGGTATAGCGATAAGTTCCTTGGTCATGAATGGATGCACCTTCTCCCCCAGCCAGGTTACACCATAGCTAGTATACAGGAAAGAAGGGCCCATAGCTGCCTGCTGGTCATTGAATGGGATGAGCTTTTTGAGAGGCTTCAATGATGCTTCTATATCTCGTGTTATATGCTGGATAGTCAAGAGGGAACTGTTTAATGGAGTAATGACCCAGAAAATCAAGCACAGGGCCAATCCGGCCCAGAAGACATTCCAATGCCTACAATATATATTGTTAGTCAGAATATCTCAGACGGCATGGAAATGCACCAAAAACGCACCCTCTTCTACCTGCATTGATGGGCACAAAAGCAATGAATTCAAAAGGATAGTGAAGAAAGATTGAGTTGCTAGCGGTTGCACCTTCAGGCTTCGATAATTGAAAGTACAGCTCCAATCGCTTCACATCTAAAACAACTGCAGCCTAGCCCACGCCCAATGCCACAACCACCAGTCTGAGGTAGATACCGGTAACAAAATACTTCCACCATTGGAAAGTCCTCGGCCCATTCTGCAAAGAATAACGCCTTCTCTTTAATACTGATTTTATTGATATATTCTATAAGTGCGATTAGAGCAACCGTACAGAGAAGGAAGGCAATGATAGTTCGTCCTCTTAAGACAAACGTGGTCCACGGTTTGTTCTGACCATGGCCTTTTAGGCCTGTTGCGAGGTTGACCACGGGTTTGGATGAAACTAGGAACTTATTAGTAAAATGTATAAATGGTGTTAGTTGACACTTACTTTAAGATTCTGAAGTGCCCCCTGAAGTATATGCATGGTTGGCTTGGCTTAACTGGATGAGACTACTAGAAGACAACTCGTGGCCAGCAAAGCCGTAACTATGTGCCATAGTGAACGATACCCCTGGGTCAACGCCTCTAGAAGACTCTAAAATCCGTCGCCCAAGTTAGGTATACTCTTCTTGGTAATCCTACCTTGTAGGATAGCTTTAAGTTGGATGCGGTACATCTCATAGAGGTGACATCCTAAGGGAGAGGTAGCCTTTAAAGTATCCTACTTCTGCTAGCTCCCCCCCCGCAAGTACTTGCAGGAGGGGGATTGAGGCACTTCGGGTGGATTTTTCTACTATATTTGGAGGAACCTTTCTTGGTTCCACCAATTTGACCGGGACTCAACTGCAGCCCACTATCATGTTGTACCGGGCCTCAGCCTTAAGACAGGGTTCGGGCATCCTTGCCATTGCGATATCTGCCTCCTTACTAGAGGTGTTTAAGCACACCTTACAGGTGCTGCGGTATAGTATCTGCAGATACGGGAGCCAGGCGTGTAAATAAAGCCAAGCAACCAACATCCAAGAACCTATATGGTTCAGGATGATCAGACTCCACACCACTTTCCAGACGAAATGTGCCACTATATGAATCCGACACCAAGCATAACACCTTGGTACCGTAAAACTCAAAATAGACGAAATCTTTTCCAGGACATCGCAGTTGCCTCTCCTAGTAGGGCGCCGCACGGATTCCCTTTGTTGTGTCCCAACTGAAGGCTGAGTTTGCGTTGTCCTCCCCTCGCCTAGCGAAGAAGGGAAATTCCAATGTCCTATTGTAGCACATTTTTCTTCTATTTGAGTTTTTACCGTACCATCTGCCCTCATACCTAAATTCTACAACCTCACGGTAAATTCACAAGTATGATACGATAATTATCATGCCTTAAGTTTGCTAATTTTTGAGCTCAAACGCATTATTTGGAATATAATTCCCGACATTAATTTGATTTATTTTTAAATCAACCCCCCTCCCCATTATCTTCGGCCATATGAACCCGACATATTTTTGCAATTATCATGCTTTGTCGATTTGCTAGTTAGAATTGGATAACTTAGAGCCCGATCGTCAGGAGATTTGTGTACTCGAGTGGAGTCTAGTCTTCCGGAACCATATTCATAATGATAATATGCCCTTGTGGTTTTGGGGGGCTATATCATCCTAGCCTCCTTACGCCCAGCACCCGCACACACCCAATAACTGTTTGTCATTGAGACCAGTGCATTATCGTGAATACGTTTCTTGCTTGGGATATGGACACCACCTTGTAAATTCACCAGGGTGCAACAGGCCACTGCACAGGTACCTCTGGACTGAGAAGCAAGATAACCCCAAATTGGCGAACGACTAGACAACTGAAGGAATAAAAACAAAATTTACTCTACCGCACGAATCACTTTCTCATCTTTTGTCCCCTGAGATCAGTGCTAGTTACCATGACTTCCCGAACGATACGAAACCAACTACATGCAGCTTAGCTTCACGGACACCCTAACCGCTGTGCAGTATATTCGCTCCTCGTTGCCCCCGGCGTCACTCTACCGGATCCCCCGCTGCCTTGGATGAGATTCTCCGAATTCCAAATTGTTTTGCGCCAAAACCTAACTCATTGTTCCCGATAATTCGCTATTCCGGACAGAGTCCTTGGATTTGGGCTATCCGGGGCAGCGAGGTGGAACTATACTGTAATGATGTTCGTCTGTGGGATGGCTTAGAACTCTCCTTATCTGAGACCACTGGGTCTTGCAGCAAGTAGCTCTCCTGTATTCCCTGATTCTAATTGCAGCGAAATTCCGCAGCGCAAGGCTTACTGTGCTCTACTCACCGGTTTCATAAAGGCATTTGAAGCACCTCTTGCCTTAGCCCCAGCTCCCCCCACGATCACTCACATGCTTTTTCCTGGACAAAATTAACCGCCCTCCAAACAGAAAAAATATCGGCCATGACAACCCTACACGCCGACCAACCCCGCAATCATGCAAACCAAAAAAAATCAGAAATAAAAATAAAACCAAAAATGTAAATACATACAATAAAATCTCTTATAATGCACTATCTCCGTGGTAAAGGTTAATCTCCGGTCCACCACGATAGGTTCAGTCTAGCAGGCTACCTTAGCAAACCTCGGTAACCCACAAAACTTTATGCAAAGTTTCTTAATATTTGCGAAATCCTACCTTTTCCAATCTGGTTATCGTCAGAGTAAACAATTCCACCACAAGGATAATGATCTAGAATTCGTGATTGCGAAATTCCCCCGATAAAAACGAATAAACTCGAGTATTGCCTGTAGTTTAAGTGAGGGTTGGGGTTTTATATCGCCGATTTGGCTCCCCTCCCGATAGTGTGCACAGGTAATTGGTATTCCAGTACAAGGGATAGTCTGCAAATAGAGCGGATGGCGGCTACTTGGTAGCATCGGGAGAAATTGACGCGAGGAGATAAGCCAGCTGCTTCCGAATATGCATAGGTCCCCTTTAAGCTTAGGACTGATTTCTATGATAGGGGTATGTATTTTCCCATAATGGGCTAGACTCTATAGTATTGTTCGCAAGATATAAGATTGATATTAGCATAACTAATAAGCAGAATGAGGATCGGGAAACACGGATATGGACCAGAGCAAACCAAGACTCCAAAGGAGGGAATAGGATTAACAAAAAAAGATGGAAAGAATAAAAAAGGAAATAAATGGCCAATAGCCCTCTAAAACCGGAAAGGATGCCAGCTATCAAAGTTCATTTACATCTAAATTGACGGAGATCTTGCTTACACCATCCTGTGGTTGCTTGTTATTTATGGGGTGGGAACATTCTTTCCAACGAAGGAAGAATGTAAACAAGAAAAGCCATTAGACAAATGAAAGAAGAGATGATAAAATACCGGTTGGCGAGGAAAGAGAGATTTGCTGATGGAGTTGCAGGTTGGACGTTAAGGTCTGTTATGCTGGAAAAAGAAAGGACTGTCGCCTCTGGATTGAATCTCTACCAGACACTCGCCCCCAGGCCAAGCCGAGGGCGGGAGGGACGCCGGGCCATCTGGACCCATGCTGTTGAGATTAACATTGTCCCGTTCCAGTAGGGCCCTCGCGATTCGATCATGTCCTCTAGAGAGAGCCAACGATAGTGGGGTTTGGCTTTTATGCGACGTGGCGGTCAAGACATCTGTCCGTTCTAAAAGTATCTTTACTACCCCTTCATGCCTTTTGCCAGCCGCCCACGAGAGTGGTGTCAAGCCATAGGTAGTGTCCGCCTGATTGGGATTGACATCCTCTCGTTCTAAAAGGATCTTTACTACGCCCTCGAGCCCACTCTCAGCTGCTAACGAGAGTGGTGTCAGGCCATATGTGGTGTCTGCCTGGTTGGGGTCGACATCCTCTCGTTCTAAAATCACCTTTACTACTCCTTCATGCCCTCTCACAGTCGCCAAAGAGAGTGGCGTCCGGCCATAAAACCTTTCTCCCGTATTGGGAGAAACCCCCTCTCGGTCCAAAAGCACCTTTACCACCCTTTCATGCCCGTTGTCAGCCGCCCACGAGAGCGGTGTCATGCCATAAGTGGTGTCTGCCTGATTGAGATCGACATCCTCTCGTCCTAAAATCACCTTTACCACCCTCTCGTACCCGTTGTCGGCTGCTAGTGATAGTGGTGTCATTCCATATATACTGTCTGCCTGGTTAGGATCGACATCCTCTCGTTTTAAAAGCGCCCTTACTACCCCCTCATGCCCGTTGCTAGCCGCCCACGAGAGCGGTGTTAGGTCATATGTGGTGTCTGCCTGGTTGGGATCCACATCTTCTTGTTCTAAAAGGATCTCTACTACCCCCTCGAGCCCATTCTCAGCCGCTAACGAGAGTGGCGTCTGGCCATAAAAGGTATCTGTCGTATTAGGATTAACATCCCCTCGCTCCAAAAGCACCTTTACTACCCCCTCATGCCCTCTAGCGGCAGCTAACGAGAGTGGCGTCCTGCCGTAGAAGGTGTCTGGTCGGTCCGGATTCACATCACCTCGTCCCAAAAGTATCTTTACTACCCCTTCATGCCCCCCGCAAGCGGCCCACGAGAGTGGTGTCCGACCATAGTCGATGTCTGCCTGGTCGGGATTGGCGTCCTCTTGTTCTAAAAGCATCTTTACTACCTCTCCATACCCATTCTTAGCTGCCAACGAGAGTGGCGTTTGGCCATAGCTGGTGTCTGCCTGGTTGGGATCGACATTTTCTCGTTCTAAAATGATCTTTACTACCCGCTCGTGCCCATTCTCAGCGGCTAACGAGAGTGGCGTTCTGCCATATTTGGTCTCTGCCTGGTTGGGATTCACGTCCTCTCGTTCCAAAAGCATCTTTACTACCCCCTCATGCCCTCTGGCAGCCGCCCACAAGAGTGCTGTCCGGCCATATTGGGTGTCTGTCTGGTTGGAGTTGATCTTCTCTCGTTCCAAAAGGATTTTTACTACCCCTTCATACCCCCTCTTAGCCGCTCGCATGAGTGGCGTCTGGCCATATTTGGTGTCTGCAGTATTGGGATCAACTTCCTCTCGTTCCAAAAGTCGCTCAACTACCCATTCATACCCTCTCGCAGCCGCTAACAAGAGTGGCGATTGACCATATCTGGTGTCTGCCAAGTTGGGATCGATATCCTCTCGTTCCAAAAGCACATCTATCACCCCCCCACGCCGTCTCGCAATTGCCCACAAGAGTGGTGTCCGGCCATATCTGACGTCTGCCCGGTCCGGACTGACGTCCTCTCGTTCCAAAAGGATCTTTAGTACCCCCTCATGCCCCCTCCTTGCCGCCCACGAGAGTGGCGTTTGGCCGTAGGTGTCTGGCCGGTCCGAATTGACATCTTCTCGCTCCAAAAGGATCTTTAGTACCCCCTCATGTCCCCTCCTTGCCGCCCACGAGAGTGGCGTTTGGCCACTGCTGTCTGCCTGGTCGGGGTTAACATCTCCACTTTCCAAAAGCACCTTTACCATCGCCTCATGCCCTCTCGCCGCCGCCCACGAGAGTGGCGTTCGGCCATGGCAGCCTGCCTGGTCGGGATTGACATTCTCTTGTTCCAAAAGGATTTTTACTATCCCTTCATGTCCGTTGTAAGCCGCCCACGAGAGTAGTGTCAGGACGCATCTGCCCGCCTCGTTGGGATCGACATCCGCTCGTTCTAATAACACCTTTACTACCTCCTCGATCCCATTTCTAGCCGCCAACGAGAGTGGGGTTTGGCAATCAAGGGTGTCTCTCGTATTGGGATCAATTTCTCCTCGTTCCAGAAGCGCCTTTACTACCCCCCCATGCCCATTCTCAGTCGCCAACCAGAGTGGTGTCCGGTGGAATGAAGTGTCTGCATGGTTGGGATTGACATTCTCTTGTTCCAAAAGAATCTTTACTACCCCTTCATGCCCACTCTTAGCAGCCCACGAGAGTGGCGTTTGGCCATCCTGGTCTGCCTGTTCGGGGTTGACATCCCCTCGTTCCAAAAGCATATTTACTACCACCTCATGTCCCCTCGCAGCGGCTCGCGAGAGTGGCGTTTGGCCATAGCAGTCTGCTTGGTTAGGATCGACATCTTCTCGTTCTAAAAGCATCTCTACTAACCCTGCATGTCCTCTCGCAGCCGCCAACGAGAGTGGTGTCCGACAATATATACATTCTCGGCCGGGATCGACATCTTCTCGCTCTAAAAGGATCCTTACTACACCTTCATGCCCCTCCTCAGCCCCCCACGAGAGTGGTGTCCGGCCATATCTGAGGTCTGCCTGGTCCGGAATGATGTCCCCTTGTTCCAAAAGGATCTTTACAACCTCCTCGCATCCGTTTATAGATGCCCATGTGAGAGGCATACTCCCGGTGCAATCGGTTGCATTGACATTCCATTCCTTCATCTCCAATACGTCAGGAACTATCTCCCCTATTCCGAGGAATGCGACTCCATGGAGTCCGGTAAATCCTGTAGGTCCTGTTGCCACCTGGAAGTAAGGAGTCCAGTGTCCATCGTTCCTATAGCGTAATAACAATAGTTGGGCAGATATATGCTTGTCGAATCCCTCGAGAAGCCTCAGTGCAAGCATTTTGACACCTTCCGTCATCCCCATTCCTGCATGCTTCCCCCAGTAATAAGAAGCATATTCTAGGAGCCGCATTGTTGAAGGGGCCGAGTCAAGAGTTGGAGAAAGATTCCGGACGGAGTCAAAATTGAGGTAGGTCAAGCAAACCTCTGCGATAGCTGAGTGCGGATTACGGAATAAGGTTGGGTCACTTGAGAGATGTTCTTGCAGAGTAAAGTGCACTAGTCGGATAGTGGAGGAAGACGCCTCCACTGTGACAAGACCCAGACAGGATGCTAGAAGCGTGCGCAACGCAGGGACGTTTTTCGGATCTAGATCTGCAGATCCCACCTCCACTCCCAATGCCTGACAGAGCTCCTCGGCCCGTAGCGGTCGCTGTGAATGCGACACCCACATTATCACTTTAAACCCAAGTACCGATTTATTTCCCTTCTGGGCTTTCAGTCGTGTTATAGTCGCCGTGTAGGCGTCGCTCAGTCCATCCCCTCGTGCCATCTCTTCCAATTTCTTTCTTCTCTGACAAATTGTTACCTCTCCCAGAATAGCCTCAATGTTTAGCGAAACAAGGGGGAATCTACACAGAATTGTTGGTAAGTTTTCATCATCGATAAGGTGGGGAGGCCGATTGCTCCTACTCACATATCAGACATCTTGTCGAGAACAACATTCACAATATCCGCCCGTAAACCGTTGTCCATCGCCTCTGGCTCGTCGTCCATGTCTAGCCTCATCTCCATATAACTCCTGATATCTTCCACGCTAGGACTGATATGTCTCACAATCGCCTCGGGGAAATATCTTTCTATTGCTGGCTTGATATGCGGCCTCCCCGTGAGGAATATTCTCGTCCGAGGGCACTCCCGAACAATATACCTCAGTGATCCAAGAAGTTCTGGCAGATGCTTTGGTAGGCATTCGTCTAGTGCATCGATACAGATGAAAACTTGTGGCAGCGAAGCAATCGAGATCCGCAATATCCGCATCAAATCCCCAAGGAGCAGTCCTCTACCACCAAACTCCCTCTTCCCTATTTGAAACGCCTCGCGCGCATCGTTCGGGATACCCCTCCTACCTGCTAGTTGCTTTAGTATAGCTCCCATTATGTTGGTGATCGTCTGCTCTTTCTGAGCAAGGAAGTCGCAGTACAAGCCTACGACGGCGACATCTCCATCTCCCGCCTGGTCGCACAGCCTGTCGATTACCAAGGAACTAGTATTTCTTGCCGTCAGCCGTATCCACTTCTTTCCAAAGAGTCTCGCCACTTGCCTCAGATAGGTCTTCCCCACTCCCGGATTTCCGGAGCAAAACAAGACTGCCTTATCGGCTCCACCCTCACCCTCCCTCCACTCACGAAACTCGCTAGTCTCCAAAATCCAATCTCCGACACCACCTAATCGGTCGGTCCGCACGCTTTGATGCCTGGTATTTGGCTCCAGTGGAGAGAGCCAACGCATAAATTGTGCATCCTCGTCCGGTGGATAGATGGTAGTGTTGAAACTACTTGTTACGTTACCGCAATTGGAATTGCCACCGCCGATATTGATCCATTGTCTGTGTATAGTTTGAGCCATGGCCTGTCAAAAATGGCTGAATGTAGAAATGGTAGATAGAGTTGTGAGGGTATCAGGAGGAGTCTCCAGATTCTGTGAACAGTGCTGAAGAAAGCGGGGCGATGAGGCTCCCGCAGTGATCTTAGCATCTAACCACCCCCATCCACCCTGTTGTCCCCGAGCATGGGGGTATTCGGGGCCCGGTAACACAAGTCCAGCTCCTTTCGGAGGTGGACCCGACTTTTTGCCGTTGCTCAAAATACTCACTCGTGGTCACTCGAACTCCTTAATCTGGTTTAGTCTGAATACAAATGTGGCACCTCCTAACGGAGATGTCCCTAGCCCCTCATGTTTTCGCTTATTTTTTAGCTGCCCATGCATGTTCAAAGCACGAGGTTAAGCGCTTGTTCTTATATACTCGGTAGTGTTGAAAAATTAACGGTTCCGCTAGATGCGGGACTTAGGTTGTGTGCTTCTCGGCCTGTAAGAAGATTTCTAGTCAATAGAATGTTTATGTCCCAGCTCTTTTGCGAACGAATCTTCCTACTAGTACCTTCTTAATTCGGAATGTCGAAAGGAGGTTGTAGTGCCTTAGTCCCCAAAAGAGGTTTAGCGAGCGCAGTTGCCATGGTGATACTGTACGGGTACTCAAGTCCAGATAAGAATGAACAGTGGTGCTTGGCCTCGGTAAGATGAAACATGGAAGAATTTCTACGGAGGTACGGTACAGCGTGTAAGTTTTGTAGGTTACACAGGGGGTGAGGGTAGCAGTCTTCGTTTGTGGAACCTACAAAACTTACACGCTGTACCTCCGTAGGTGACAATGACAGCAGAAAGTTAGTACGAGCGGTGGACCCCTGTGCAAGGAGTGGGGAGGAAGAGTACTGATAGTACCACCCCTCCAAGTCCCTCCCATAGAAGGGGTATTGGAAGTGGTGTATTTAAGCATCGCCAGTTAAATCAGGACCGCCATCAGTATCTCCAAGTCTATGAGACTCTAAATTTTCAGCCAAAGGCTTGTAATCCAAAGCTTGAAAAATTAGCCATTCAAGCCTCCGCAGAAAACAATTAGAGGGAAGGTCGCAAGTGAGGTGTTTTTATTCAGTAGTGAGAGCGGTCCCGGACTAGAACTCTCTGAATTGAAGCGACCAAGCCATGTTTAAAGTTTCAAGCGCTCACGACAGAACCAAGTCCCGGTCAACAGACACAACCACAATTCCCCACAACCTTGTCTCGGGATACCGGCGGGCGGAATATTGTACCTGTATCTGTGTTGGGTTGCCTTGGGGTCCATTACAAGTAGAGGGATCCAGCAGGGGACATAATTCCTACTAAAAATGACCAAGCATGAACCGGAAGGCTTGATGTTAACCTCCGGACATTTCTGTGTTCCACCACTGAGACAGGATGTCAAGATGACCTGAAGACAAGCACGGTAGATACACCAGAGGACAAAAGTGCATGAGTTTTTCTGCAATGCAGCCATCGCCAAAAAAACAGATCAGATCACCCCAACACCCGTGAAGGCCAGAATCCAACGCGATGCCAGGAACACAATATACCAACACTTGCTAAAGAAAAAATCCCAAGAGGGGTGCATAGGCCTTGCTCTACCTTGTAGTGCCCTAACTTTCTAGGTAGATAAAGCAGAATGGTGATGATACCGTAGGTGCGAGTCTAGTACAGCAAAGCAAGTCTGCTTCAGATAGCACCTTAAGTTACCCTGCCGCCACCATCAACTGATATGGAATCAGTAGACTATACAATCTAAACTTTAGCAAGGGAGCCTATCTTCTTTACAGAAATGGCGAGTTCTAAGAGAACTGTCTTGAGCATGCGCGGACTCTGTGTAAGGGGTTTGTAAAGGCATGGTGGTGGTGATCTATGCATTGTGTGCTCTATTTCGGATATAAATGATTACTTTTGTGTAGACGGTTGCACCGTTGCACTGCGGAAAACTCATGCACCCCCATCCTCCGGGGCAATAGCCTGAGACCTGGCCTTGCCTGAACTGTCGTAGTATTTGAGGATTATGGGCAGAAATAGTAGCTGCCTTACCGCTTGCAGTTTAGATATTGCCTTGCTGATTTACTCGAGTATGGGTAAGCGGGCCCTTAGTGCTAAACGTTGTGTTTCTCATGGGCCCTAGGCTGGTGGTACTCGCATACGGAGGTAGTAGAGTACTGTCGGGTATGGCAGTTGATTTCACCGAATAGCGCTTTCATAGGTAGTTAGTTCTATTGTTATGTGCGTTGATATGTAGTTAGCATGGGAGGCCGAATGTGCTAGCTTCGGATTACGTAGTTTAAGGGCTTTTAGCGGGTAAAAGGTTTCCATAGGTAGAAAAAAAACACAACCGCAGACAACCTCATGAGGAGGACGATTTTCTTCACACTTTAGTGACTCTTTCTCTCTTTAATCATCGTGATCATCGAGGATCATCTACGAACTTTATTTTTCTTCGGGCTGTGCGAGCGGTGATTGCCCCTCCCAGAAGTATCATCGGTTCTTTTTTTCTTTCTTTCCTGTTGGTTCGGTCATTTTCACTCTCAGAGGTGATTTTACCACTATCTACCCCTACTCCCCTAAGGACAGGAATTCCCCTTCTCAGTACCCGTACCCCACGGTGAGGCGAGCGCTGGCTTCTCCGGCATATTTTATGTTTGGCGTGGGCTTCAGGATATGAACAGACCATTTAATTTACTGTTGACGACCACCGCTGTATTTTACTAGCAATAGAGTAGAGCTTGAAAACCGTTCTGTTTCTTGTGTTCTCCGGAAGTGGGAGATTATTTCCTACCTACACATACGGTCGATATGTCCATTTTCTAGGTAGCGAGAGTACTGAGCAGGTATTGTGGGGGACGGTAATTTAGGGATTTTGTTTGCTAGCTGCTCGATCTCAAGTTTTAGAGAAACCTTTAAATTACCATGGAAAACAGGGGGTCACCTTTACAATACCATTCTCGGCAAAATAATACTATCACCAGGTTTCACTTGCGCAGAAAGTATTTACCTAGTGAGCCCTTTCCTCTGGCATTTTATTCCTTAAAAAACGCGAAAATATTGTAAAAAAAATCACAAGAATTACTTAAGGCTTACTAGTATAATTTTAAATTTTCTCTACAATTTTCTTAACCTAAATTGAGTGATAGGGGGAAGTTGTTTATGGTGGGCCAAGGACGGTGTGATTCTTTGCAGAGGTTTCACCTCTTCGATGGCATATTTCTTGATCAATGGTATCATATCCGGAAGGGTTTCTCGCCAAGAGCATGGTATTGAAAAGGTTCAGCCCCGTTTAGACCAGTGGGTATCGCAATTGCCTTGAGGGAGTATCTTTTATAACATGGGGCTCCCCGGTAGGCAATGTTCACATCCGAGGCGACTCGCGAAAAAAAAAGATCACTGGGGGGGAATTAGGTTTGGACGACGAGGGGCAACGAAACGAAACGCCAAGAGTTAAAGCAACACAAACGACACTGATCGCCAACGCGCAACTTGGAGTGGGGATGTTCTGCTCGCTCTCCTCCCCACACAACCAACTAAACCAGCGGTAAAGACGGGAGTGTGTGTAAACTGCAGCGAGGTCCTCCTATCCTTCCATCGATCGCGACAGACATATTCGCGTTCTTTCACGTGTCTCCCCACTACCTTTCGCTCACTTCCTTGCTAACAAAAGAAAGACAGGCATCGCAAAGAACTCCCAATGCTCCCAGCTTCCGCGCCGGGCAGCGGACCCTCCGTGTATCCGCCCCGTTCATGGTCGTTTTCCTTCCGGAGCTGCCTCGATCCCAAGCGTGTATCCGAAGCCTTTGTCCGAACGATAGTGGGATAAGCTGAGCCCCTAACTTTAATATGTTGACCGCGCGCGATGTGCTCAGCATGCCGAGCGGCATCAGAGACTTCCAACAACTAGTACCGGTATTTCTCGCTGTCAACCACATTCCCTTCTTTTAAAGAATCCCGCCACTTGCCTCCGGTATGCCCTGCCCACCCCCCGGATTCCCGGAGCAAAACAAGACATCCTTCTCGGCCCGCCCCCACCACCCCACCACCCCACCACCCCCGAACTTTGCTTGTTTCCAAAACTATATCCCCTACACCGCCAGATCGGTAGGTACGCACCCCTTGATGTCTGATACCTGGCCCCAGCCGGGAAAGCCAACGCACCACCTATACATCTTCGTCGAACTCGGAAAAGGCGTTATTGAGACTACCAATTATGTTCTCGCATAGGGCATTGCTGTCACCGGTTGCCCGATTGTATGTGTGGTCTAGGCAATGGCACTCCGTCCCAAATTTTTCTTAGGTGTGGTGGTTGGACGTCAATCTATAGGGGTATGGAGGGAGTTTATGAGTTGGGCTGAGGAAGTTGGGCGGTGTGGCTTCTGGTGTGGCGTTACCATCTAACCACCTCCACCCTGCGATGGCACACGGCTAATATAAGACATGGAAAGGTTTCCAAATGAGGCTTTCTCCTAATTGAATACCTGATTATATCCCTCATTCCATGCCAGCACGCTTAGTAGTGTAGCGAGAAGTGTTAGAGTTGACGGAAGCGAATGGCTACCAAGGTGGATGGCCAAAGATAGATGTGCGGGTTGCCGCAAGCGGAGAAGTACAATGGAAGGTTATAGAATGTCTTTAGTGATTTCATTTGTTCTGGAATTGAAAGGACCGACAGCCTATAGTCATGTTTTTCCGTTATTGTTATTACGGAAAGTGCCCAGGCAAATGGGGTCATGCATGGAGAGATCTCGACGAGTGTGGGAAACGATGGAATACGCATGATTTTGTGTTTTGTTTAATCAGGTAAAACGACTATGGGCGAGCGAACTAGGTTTCTGATTATACCTGCCCTATTGTCTAGCCCTATTCTAGTTCGAGTGTCCGACCGTTGCGCTGTTTATTAGTTATTCTCCGGCAAGAAGTACTAGAAAATATTAAAGCTGATGGAATAGTGAAAGGATAGTTGGCCAACTCGTTGGATGTGCTATCGCGGTCCCGGAACCCCAAGGCCGAAGTTGTCGGGCTCTTCCCTTATCGACGATCTACGCTCACATGCAGCATGGCCTACTGATGTCTCGCATGGACACTCTATAAACCTGTGTCCTAAGAATAAGCCACCTGTTATCCTCACAAAGGTGATGAATCCCTAGTGTTAAACATTAGGCAAACCCAATACTATTTTATCCATCCCGGGCTGTCGTTTACTCCCATTCCTGACCTGAAGCACCACCGAAATCTCAATTCTTTCTCGATCCAAAGATCCTCAGTAATACTGGTCAATTCATGGCAATTGCTAATCCAACCCCAAATAATTTATCCTGTTTTTGACCGGACCTGGCGCAAAAACTTGTGCTGGCAGAACGTTCCTCTGACCCTTGCCCGGTGCTCTGCATTGTTTCCCTGCCTAAGGATGGGTAGTACTTTCCATCAACTGACTTACTCACCAACTGCGCCCGTGCTTTCCGGCTGATGTGCGGCCCCTTGACCGTTCATCGGTGATAAAAATGAAGTTGACTATTTATTATACCGTGAGTAAGGATGACAGTTTTGTATCACTAATTTGGGGTCCTGCTCTGATAGTGTGTGGCAGAAGTAGTTAGTATCGCGGGCTGAAAGGAACGTATAGCGGTTATTAGGTCACATTCGGCGTTCGCAAGCGGGCGGGTCGGGCGTCAGATTGCCGGCCTGCTTACAGTCCGGCCAGGTCAGGCCAAGGTGAGACTGACCTGGGTTTGTATCGTAGGCCGAGCCTCCTGGCGGCGCCGGCAGGCTTTCGGTGTATTCCATGTGACTTGTAAATATTTTGTTAACTGGTGGCTGACATCTGCAGATATCCGAAGATGCCCGCGGATATCTCAGGATGCCCGCAGATGTCTGAAGGTACCGGCAGATATCTGAAGATGCCCATAGATATCTGAAGATTCCGGCAGATATGTGAAGATGTCTGCAAATATTTGTGGCCTTTTCAGATATTGATCGACGGCGAAAACGACGAGACCAAACGGCGACTGCGAAACGCCAAGTTCTCACGAACACGATCGCACGACTCAGGAGCGGGGGAGTTCCCTTCATTCAACGACAACTCTCTCAAAAACAGTGCTAACTAACTAACTGTAGAGACAGGAGTAGATATAACCACAACACAACGTCGTCCTATCCTCCTGTGGACCACCACACATACCCATAGTATTACATGTAAGTCCTTCCCCTTGCTCATTCCTGGGCTAACAAAATACAAGCAAACTACCACTGCCCCATGGCTTCCGGATATATGGCATTCATGTGTTCGGCTCTTTCACGCTGGCCTTGCACCACTCCCGCTTTTCTCAGCTTTCCCGGCGCCTACACAGTTCCAAAACTCTCGCACACTCCTGCATTCGGAATGCCCACCCAGAACACAAACACATAACCGAAGCCAAATTGCGCTCCCAGAAGCTATCCGAAGAACAACAAAAGAATTATCATGAGAGTAGCATGTCATGATTTCCAACAAACCGTAATCTTGGAGTTTCGGTTCATAATCACACCTCATCACTCGAAAGCCTGCAGGTATCTGCTGTTGAATTTCTTACTGTCAAAGTCTTCCATTGTCCTCAAACAACGACTTTATCGCAAGAACTTCTCTCCTATGTCATTTAGTCCTATTGGGCTGTCTCTTATATGGTGGTGAGACATAGTTGGTTGTTTCTTGATTATACGCTGGCTATTTCGTATCGGCTAGGCTTCTTGCCTTCTCTGAGTTTGGAGGCGTATACTGGGCTGAAACCCATCATGCGTTATGGGCTGATGATGGGAAACAGGTTCTTTCTCATGAGGGATGAGGTCACTGAAGATCTCTATATATGTTCGGCCATTCGGCCGTTTCGTTTTGGTTAAGCAAGAAGAAGAATGATACGGCGAGTTCAAGTTGCGCGAAGTCTTTACCATTCCACTTTCACATATTGGGGTACAATTTCAACATCTGCAGTCCAGCCAGGCTCGTCAGATAGGTCCTCAAAGCCGGACTGGCCGCTTGCGAACACTGGTCACATGAGGAGAATTATTAGAAGGAGGTATGCCTGCTGCTTGTATGATTCACAGGGCTTGACCGAGAGCGAAACCGACTTCTATAATACGTATTTGCTCGCGATGGGATGTTGACTGAGCGAATAAAGGGATCGAAGCTTAAGAAACATGGCGATAATGACAAAGTCTAACTGTAACACCAAGGAAGGGAAAAGGACAAGGGCTAACTCCCATCACAAACAAACACAATCACAGAATGGTTGTGATATCCTCAGCCCCTTCGGTACCTGTAGGAAAAACTGTATGTTGTCTGGAAAAATAGAGCAGGGTTTAAATACAAAAAATTACATCGTCTATTTTCCCCCATTACAAGATTTAACCTTCCTCCCACATAAGTGGATTTGGCCAATTATCTTGGACCTTTAGGAAGGCAAAAAGTGCAACGAATTCATCGAAACTAAATTCAGCGCCTCTGATAATGATACAATCACTATAACGAATGTCATTTCCTTTGGTGCACTTTGATACCGTCTCGTAGAGGTGGTCAATGCAGGCCATAACATCCTTAGCACACAGTTGGTGGGCTTGAATTTCGGTATGAAGAACCTTAGCGAATTCGTCACATTGTGCCAACTGGTTCAGTCCCTCTTGTACATGTTCGGAGGTTGAGACCTTTCTCTGCAATTCAGCTTGGTAGACGATGCGTTCTACAGTCGAACATTAGTAATAACCCAATTGACGCAAATTGATCTTACATACCTAGGGCTCCACAGATGTTATACTTTCCCTCAAGCTTCATCACCTTTGTTCTCTCTTCTAGAGCCGCATTCTGTCAAAATGTTAGAGAACCTGTATTAAGAAGAGTAGGGGATAGTCATACGAGGAGATCGTAATTGTCCAGGGTTAGTTCTTCAACTGCCTTTTCGTGCAGCTTCTGTTTTGCATCAAAGTGCTTGAGTAATGCTGTCCGCTGCTCGTGAAAGATTTTAACCTGGTCCCCAAAGTGGGTATGGATTCTGGCCTGCTCCTCCTCAGAGCGTTTGAGCCACACCGCCTCACTCTCTTTAAAGATTTTGAGTAGTGCGGCAAACTGCTCCTGAGGGCATTTAAACCTCGTGGCTTCAAGTTCCTTGGAAGCTGCAGTGTACTCAGGTGTGGTGGTCGAGGCTCTGCATATCTGCTACGCAATGTTAGTTTTGGACTTTATATAAGAGAAAATATGGTACAAACACCATAGGTGAGATAGCAGAATCTGCCAGCAGGAAGTGCAGCAGTGAAGCGAGTTGGAGGGTTCAAGAAACGGTGCATGTTAGGGAAGAATAGTGATGGAAAATGGTAGTGCGCACTGGAAACGCGTTGTATGATGTGGTAGGTGATGGAGGTTCGCTAACAATCGTGGGCTCGAATGTGTTGACGGGTGGGGAGGCTGTGGTGTCTATTCTCTATGGAGGTTGCTAGCTACGGTTTACCTTAAGTAGTGAAAACTCTGCTCGTACAGGTGATAGCCCTATGTCTCCGCATATGCCCTATATATCCGTCCATGCCCTAGAAGGTTCCTGATGTCCACACTTTGGTGTTCCTTTATACATGTGAGGGTTCCCCGTGCCTCCGCTATCTCTGCTCTCAGGCAGCCCTCCACTACTGGGATTATTATTGTGAATCACCGGCACTCATAGAGGGGTTTAGCCACCCGTGCTAAAAGATAATTGTGCTGTTGCCAGAGGCAACCAGCCCATTCACCGTGGCAACGCCACTAGTCTCGGTGTTTATGTTTTGATAAAAGATGCACGATGTGTTAAACGGTGTTGTTTAGCACAGTGTTCCGCTCCGTGTATCCCCATAAGCAAACAACCAAGACAGGTTAGCCAGACTAGATTCCAAGTCACCCACGATAAAACCACCATCTTACATAACTAAGAGAAAAATTGATTTAGCACAGGTTGGCTAAGCCCAGGCCATCCACCATCATATCTTCTTGGAAACTAGCTCAAAAATTTAGCACACAACGCTGATAGCCGGGCAGTGCTAAAAGGTGATTGTGCTGTTGCTAGAGGCAACCAGCCTATTCACCGTGGCAACGCCGCTAGGGCAGGTGTTTATGATTTGAGAAAAGATGCACGATTTGTTAAACTGTGTTGAACTGTGTTGCATAGCACGGTGCTCCATTCCGTGTATCCCTATAAGCAAACAACTAAGATAGGTTAGCCAGACTGGATTCTAAGTCATGCCCCACGATAAAACCACCATCTTACATAACTAAGAGAAAACTTGATTTAGCACAGGTTGGCTAAACCCAGGCCATCCACCATCATATCTTCTTGGGAACTAACTCTAAAATTTAGCACACAACGCTGATAGCACGGTCGGCTAAACCCCTCTAATCCATGGTCAGTTGACATCGAGCAATTGGAAGATGGAAGGATGTCGCAGCGTCTCTATTAGAGCGGTTGGCTACTGGGTGAAAGATGCCTCAAGTAGTGCCGAGGACTCACACAGCAGGAAACTAGGAAAGGAAGCCGATAAGGTAAGGTGGAAATGGAAAGCGATTGAAGAAAAATGGAGATGGTATGAGGAATTGTGAAAATGGCGTGATTGTAGTCAGGAGACTCCCGGAAGAATCTCCGGCTCCTGTTTTTGTATTTAAAGAGCTGTCCACCCATTGTTGTAGAGATGTGGAGAATCAAGGAAAAAATCACTGGTCGGTCTTTGCCATATTTTTATTGGAATTCATTCCTCTTTGTGAAACTCTGCCCCCCTTCACCAAGGATTTTATTAATTATTATGCCATCACACATGCTGTGGGGGTTTTGGGCTATTTCAAAGTTGCTTCTACCGGGAGAGAATAGTTATCCCTGAACACTGGCCGCAGTATATTCCTGATTGTACTGTTTTGTAGCCATATTATTTGTGGTGGCGGGTCCCATATAGTGGGCACGCTCTCTATGTGGTTCAAATTATCTCAAGGATCCATGCGCTAGTATACACCACTTTTCTGGTATCTAAGAAAACCAATACTCCATACAGAGCCTATCCGCCACTGGCGGAACTCTATCAAAAAACGGGGGAGGGGGGGTAAAAAATGGAAGGTGAAAAAAAGGTCATGTGAAAGAGAAGGTGCAGGGGAAAGTTTACAAATAGAGGAAAATTAAATAAGATAAGCTGAAAGGTGCGAATTATGATTTGAAAATTCTCAACAATAGACAGATTTCACACCACCAACTAGATTCCAAGTACTTCGTGAACGGAAACTCCTAAATCGTCAGTCGGGTGGAGTAGGCAGTGGGTTTCTGATGGGTGCGAGGATGTGTGTTCAGCTCCATGCCACCGGATTTCCTTCGCCTACCAGGGATGATGTTCGGAGGGGGCTTCGATGATCGGCGTGCTGCAAACGGAAAGGGATGGCAGCGATGTCCACAAAGTAGTATCTCCTAAGGCTCAAATCGCACCATATGTCACCGCTCCGGGAGGCTGCAGTAGCGCTACTACCCCTAAATGGCCATTCCCAGCTGCGAGCATGAGTGGTGTTTGGCCGTTATTATTCGGCCTGTTGGGGTTGACCTCTTCCCGCCCAAGCAGGATTCTTACCACCCCCTCGCACCCCCCCATAGCGGCAGCGGCAAGTGGTGTTCTACCGTCATTAGCAGGCTTATCCGGATTGACCTCTCCCCGCCCGAGTAGTATTTTCACCAATCCCTCATGCCCCATAGCAGCGGCATCCCCGAGCGGTGTTACACCCTCATCATCCGGCTCATCTGCGTTGACAGCTCCCCGCCCAAGCAGTATTTTCACCACGCCCTCATGCCCACCCATAACAGCAAACGAGAGTGGTGTCGAGCCGCCGTCCGTGCTTTTAGAGCCGGGGTTGACATCTTCCCGCCCGAGCAGTACCTCCACCACCCCTCGTGTCCTTCCCCAGCCGCATAGGTCAGCGGTGACAGACAGCGGTAGTCATCTGGCTTGTCGGGGTCGATCTCTTCCAGCTCGAGTAGTATTTTTACGATTTCGATATGACCTTGTCAGCTGCCAAGGTAAGGGGAGTATCCCACTAGAATCTCTTTCATTAACATCATAGTATCCCATCTCTACTACGGCCGCTACAAGCTCACTGATTCCGAAGAGCGAGGTATAGTGTAGTCCACTGGACCAGAACTGACCATAATAATCAAGATATTTGCCATAATGGTGCTTCCAAAGAACCTGATTTGATATGTGAGCATCGCAGCCCAGAAGAAAGTCCAGGGCAAGCGATCTGGCACAGTCCGAGAGTTCCCTTTTCGCATGGACCCCCCAGTAGGCAGAACAGTATTCCAGAAGGGGATTGTCATTGACGAGGGCAGAGAGGTCATCTGGGGTAACTGCTGAAAGGGCCTCGATTTGGTTGGAATTCAGATAAGTTAAGCAGATCTCAGCTACTGCCGAGTGAGGTCTACTGAAAATATTGGGATGGGCGGAGAGATACTCTCGCAGAGTAAAGTGGATCAGTCGTACAGTCGACGACCCCCTATGTACTGACTGCTGCTTTATATTTAAAAAAATTAATTTTTTTGTGGTTATGTCGGAGCGGTTTGATGTATTGAGGGTGTTGTCAACGGTAAAAATTAAGGGCAGGTCTGGTGCCACCCCAAGCCTTCGTTTTTGTTGAAAATGGTGCTGCTCGCCATACTCTCACGATACTCCCTTTGTTAAGATAACTTCCGGGAGCGCGCTTGTCTATGACTTTGAATATGCGCTGAGGATCCGGGCATATACCTCCAGCATCGGGCATAGGTTTGTGTTCGGAGATGTGCTGAGGATTCAGGCATGGGCTTGTCTTCGGAGACTCGCTTTGGCTTCGGGCATACGGTTCGGCTTTGGGCATTTGGCTTGTACGTTCGGGAAAGCACTGCGAATGCAGGAATGCGCGATAGTTTTGGGATTGTGCAGCTTTCGGGAGAGTCAGGAGAAAAGTGGAAGCATGGTAAGGCCAGCGTGAGAGATCTAGAAGCCCAGCGGCAGTGAGATAGTTTGTTTCCCTTTTGTCAGCCCGGGAGTCATGATGAGGGAAGGGGACTCACATGGAGCAGCAGCGCTATGGCTCATAGATGGATATGATGTTTTTGTGATTGATATACACTCCTGTGATCGCCCTTAGTTAGTTAGTTAGTCGATGGAGTCGTCGTTGAGGGTGAGCCTGAGGTTGCTGTTAGTGAAAAGATTTTTCCCGCCACTGAAGTGTGCGATCGTTTTCGTTGTGAGTTGCCCGGCGTTTCGTTGCGTTTCACCGCTCGTCACTCGCCCTGTACCGTTTTCGCCCTCAAAGTCCAAAAATTTTCAGACCGGGTGTGAAGGTTTGCAACAGAACCCTTTCGAGGGGCATGTCCGGTGGCTACAAAAACCTAATCAAAGCTCAATAATCATGTCAAAATAAAGGTTTCTGAAATACTGATCTGACTAGTACCGGTGTGGGGCAGGGTTTGTACTAGGGTAGTCTGATGTGATGGGTAGCATATCTGGCAGCGGCCAAAATTCATGTACTAGTGGGTCTTGGCACAGAGGTGCTTTGCCTATAAATATCTCCTTCC
>Ga0307513_10000671_pt1 | contig 49068 bp, 48 predicted proteins | sample 15_EM_MG_FD_202174 | JGI IMG/M metagenome (GOLD analysis project Ga0307513, IMG submission 202174) | Populus trichocarpa ectomycorrhiza microbial communities from riparian zone in the Pacific Northwest, United States - 15_EM | ecosystem: Host-associated > Plants > Roots > Unclassified | place... | reverse complement strand
AAGATCGAGGTGGTCGGGTCCGACGCCGGCGAGTTCCTGAACCGGATCTACACCAACGCGTTCGCCGGTCTCGCGGTCGGCTCGGCGCGGTACGGACTGATGTGCACCGCCGACGGGATGGTCCTGGACGACGGTGTGACGATGCGACTGGCGCCGGACCGTTTCTACATGACCACCACCACTGGTGGCGCGGCCAAGATCCTGGACTGGCTGGAGGAGTGGCATCAGACCGAATGGCCGCAGTTGGACGTCGCTTTCACCTCGGTGACCGAACAATGGACGACGATCGCCGTGGTCGGGCCGCGCTCGCGGGAGGTCGTCGCCCGGCTCGCGCCGGCAATCGACGTGTCGAACCAGGCCTTCCCGTTCATGACCTTCCGGGAGACCGAGTTGGGCGGTGCGGTCGAGGGCGTGCCCACCCGGATCGCCCGGGTCTCCTTCTCCGGCGAGCTGGCCTACGAGATCAACGTCGCGGGCTGGTACGGCCTCGCGGTCTGGGAGGCGGTGCTGGCCGCCGGCGCGGACCTGGGCATCACCCCGTACGGCACCGAGACCATGCATGTGCTGCGGGCAGAGAAGGGCTTCCCGATCGTCGGGCAGGACACCGACGGCACGGTCACCCCCTACGACCTCGGCATGGCCTGGATCGTCTCCAAGAAGAAGGACTTCGTCGGCAAGCGCTCGCTGCGCCGGCCTGATGCCGTGCGCCCGGATCGCAAGCACCTGGTCGGGCTGCTTCCGATCGATCCGACCGAGCTACTCCCCGAAGGCGCGCAACTGGTCGCCGATGGTGTGGACCTCGATCCGCTCACCATGCAGCTTCCGGTGCCGATGCTGGGGCATGTCACATCCAGCTATCGAAGTGCCGCTCTGGAGCGCACTTTCGCGCTTGCTCTGATCAAGGGCGGTCGGGACCGGATCGGTGAGACCGTGCTGGCCCCGCTCGGCGACCGGACCATCGCGGCAACCATCACCTCGCCGGTGCTCTACGACCAGGAAGGCGCCCGCCGTGACGGCTGAGCCGATGATCCAGAGCTTGCGGCGAAGCCCGCTCGCGCACCGGGCAGCCGACCTCGCGGCACAGACCGGCGGCGTGGCCATGATCGAACAGCCATTCCTGTCGATGGTCAGCCTGCGCGTCGACCCGGCGTCCGAGATCGCTGCCCGGGTCGAAAGGGTGCTCGGGCTGACCCTGCCCTCGGCCGGAGCAGTTGCCAGCGTGGTGGACGGCGAGGGGAAGAGGGTTGTTGCCGGCGAAGAGCGCTCGGTGCTCTGGCTGGGGCCAGACGAATGGCTCGTCGTCGGGCCGGTTGGCGATCCCGCTGACCTGGTCGCGCTGCTGTCCGACGCGGTCGGCGAGGGCCCTGGCTCCGTGGTGGATGTCAGCGCCAACCGCGACACCCTGGTGCTGAGCGGGCCCAACGCCCGAGACCTGCTGGAGAAGGGCTGCACGCTCGACCTGCATCCGCGGTCGTTCACCGCCGGGCGGTGCGCCCAGACCACGTTCGCCCGCGGTCACGTGCTGCTGTGGCAGACCGGCGCGGAGGACTCAGCGTCCGGCCCGGTGTACCGGTTGCTGTTTCGCGGCTCGTTCGCCGACTACTTCGCCGACTGGCTCACCGACGCCGCGGCCGAGTATGGAGCTGGTTGAACTAGCCAGCTGGTTGAACTACTCAGTGTCACGGTTCGGTATGCTTGACGCGCAGTTCCTGAGCAGTTGTGTGACCTGCGGGAGGGCGATGTGAGCGTCGAACCGATCAATCCCGCTGGGGTGCGCTTCGAGGATCTACCGGAGGCGGCCTGGCCCCGGCACGAGATCATCGACGGGAGCTTACACGTGACGCCGCTGGCCGGGGTCCCCCATCAGGCGATAGTTGGTCGACTGTCGTATGCGTTGATGCAGGCGGCGCCTCCGGATCTAGAGGTCCTACCAGGCGTGAACATCCTGCGTCGGAGAGAGACAGATCGGCTGCTGATCCCCGAAGTGGCGGTGGTCGACACCGCTGCGGTCAAGGCCCAGACCGGGGTGGCGCTTCGGCCCGAGGACATCTACCTGGCTGTTGAGGTCATCTCACCGTCGAGCCGCGCTTCTGACCTGTACCTGAAGCAGCAGTTGTACATCGAGTGGAGGATCGGCTCGTACTGGGTGCTGGACCCGGAAACGCAGGAGACCCACGAGTTCGGCCTGCGCGATTCCGCCACCAGCTGGCTCGCCGACGTCGACTTCTCCGGCATCTGGCCCGGTTGACCTACCGACGATCAATTATCTCGCCGTTCGGTGTCGATCGGGGAGGATGCCGTTCGTATGGAGGGTGAGACGCCGGCACGGTGCCGGCGGCCGACCTCAGGAGGAACAGCAGATGACTCAGTACCTGCTCAGCGTCTACCAGCCCGACGGACCGGTGCCCGAGCCCGAATTCCTGGCGAAGATCGGTCAGAATCTGGACACCCTCAATCAGGAGATGAAGGCGGCCGGCGCATGGGTCTTTTCCGGGGGTCTGCACCTGGCGAGCACGGCCACCGTGCTGCGACCGCAGGACGACACCGTCCTCATCCTCGACGGGCCCTTCACCGAAGGTAAGGAACACCTCGGCGGATTCACGGTCATTTCGGCCCCGGACCTCGATTCGGCGCTGGAATGGGGGCGCAAGCTCGCTGTGGCGACCACCCTGCCGATCGAAGTGCGCCCGTTCCGGGAATGATCCGCGGAGCGTCGGAACCGCGCGAGCTGCCTCCCGGAGCAGCGGAGATCGAGCGGGTGTTCCGAGCGGAGTACGGCCGGGCGGTCGCCGTCCTGGCCCGAGTCTTCGGTGACATCGACCTCGCCGAGGAAGCGGTCCAGGAGGCGTTCGTCTCGGCCGTACAGCGGTGGCCGTCCACCGGGCTGCCGCCGAGCCCGGCCGGATGGATCATCACCACCGCCCGCAACCGGGCGATCGATCGGCTCCGCCGCGAAGCGTCCCGGGCGGACAAACAAGCCCAGGCGGCATTACTACAGCCCAACGGCTGGAACGAGCGGCCAGCAGGGCACAAGCAGACCGTAGCGAACAACCAGCCCGCAGAGGACGAGGAGATCGCAGGGGAGGACCTGATGCGCGACGACCGGCTGAGGCTGATCTTCACTTGCTGTCACCCCGCCCTCGGCAGCGGCGCGCAGGTCGCGCTGACGCTGCGGCTGCTCGGCGGCCTGACCACCGCCGAGATCGCGCGAGCCTTTCTGGTACCCGAGCCGACAATGGCGCAACGCCTGGTCCGGGCCAAGGGCAAGATCCGGGACGCGCGGATTCCCTATCGGATCCCGCGCGAGGCCGAACTCCCGGATCGGCTGCGGTCCGTGTTGGCCGTCGTCTACCTGATCTTCAACGAGGGGTACACGGCGAGCTCGGGGGATCGTCTGATCCGGGACGACCTCTGCGCGGAGGCGATCCGGCTGGGTCGGCTGCTCGCCGAGCTGATGCCTGACGAACCCGAAGCGCTCGGATTGCTGGGGTTGATGCTGTTGATCCACTCGCGGCGAGCCGCCCGGACCTCCAGGGACGGCGATCTTGTGCTGCTGGCAGACCAGGACCGTGCTCGCTGGGACCGCGACCTGATTACCGAAGGCCAGGAAATCGTCCGGAAATGCCTGCGACGCAACCAACCCGGGGCCTACCAGCTCCAGGCGGCGATCAACGCCGTGCACAGCGAGGCGACGAGTGCGGCCGACGCCGACTGGGCGCAGATCCTGCAGCTGTACGATCACCTCCTCGTCATCACCCCGAATCCCGTTGTGGCCCTCAACCGAGCGGTGGCGGTGGCCGAGGTGGACGGACCCGAGGCGGCACTCGGTATCGTCGACGCGCTGAATCTGAAGGGCTACCGGGTGTTCCATGCGATCCGGGCGGACCTGTTGCGCCGCCTGGGTCGCACCGCCGATGCGACCCAGGCGTACGAAGTGGCGATCTCCTGCACCGACAGTGTTGCCGAACGCGCATTTCTGCAGGAGCGCCTCCATGCCCTCGAGAGCGGCCACGGATGAGCGTCAATTTGTCAGGTATTTCGCGTACAGTTCGTCGAAATCGTCGGCAGTGGTGATGATTTGGATCACAGCATCCAGGTTGGGCAGCGCCGCGAGTCGGTAGGCCAGGGGTGGGATGTTGGAGTGCTCGCCGAAACGCTCGCGAAGCACGTCACCGAGCACATCGGCGATGCCTTCGCGATGGCCGATCCGCCGTCTCAGCTCGTCGTACTGAGTGATGACGTGCAGGGCCAGGGCGGTGGTCACGGCGCTGGCCCAGCCCATGTGCTGAGCCGTGGGCGGTGCTTCGGGAAGGACTCCGAACCGGCCCTGGAAGAGCAGCGACACCAGCGTGGCCGGGATCTCCGCCTGTTTCTCGTCGATCTTGGCGAAGAGGTCTGCCTTCGGGTTGGGCGGGATGACAAACGGTTCCACGCTGGTGCCGGCCGCCGCCAGGATCTCCGAGGCCCATGGCGCGGTCTGGCTCCGGTCCAGTAGAGCGAAGCCCGGGCTGATCGGAAACCACTCCTTCTCAATGTCTTTGAGGTAGAGCAGCTTAAGATTAAAGTACGTGCCGGTGTGCACCGGGTCATCGTGACCGCGAACGCTGCCGTCGCCAACGACGATCACGTACTGCTCGTAATTGTGCACCGGATGTGACTGCAGCAGCGTCACCCGGTGCAGCGCCATCGTGTGCACCAGGTCTTTCGGCACCTTGTGCACGAAGTGCACCTCTGCGGTGCGGCCGTCGGGCAGCCGAAAGAGCTGGATGCTGAGGTCCTCCTCGTCGGTGAGGTCGTTGTTGTCGGGCCGCAGGGTGTCTCGCGAATCGTCCATAGCGGCATCTTGGACCGAACCGCCGACAACCCCGGAGAGTTATCCACAGGTAGGGTCTTTCGGCCCGAGTTTCCACAGGCCAGGCCCGATCAGGAGCCGAACTCAGGAGCGCAGCCGGGTCATCTTCGGGTCGAAGAGCGGCTCGGCGGCGACGGTGGCCGACAGCCGCTGGTCGAAGTAGCCGATCTCCACCTGCTGCCCGGGGACCGAAAGCTCAACCGGCAGCCAGGCATACGCGATCGATTGGCCGATCGTGTAGCCGTAGGCCGCACTGGTCACATACCCGACGCAGGCCTCGCCGTTGAACACCGGCTCCTTGCCCAGCACGATGGCATCCGTTGGCGACCCCGGGACGGCATCCAGCAGTAGGCAACTCAGCTTCCGCCGAACCTCACCCTGCCGGGCGACGGTCGCCTCCCGGCCGAGGAAGGACTCCTTCTGCAGCCGGACCGCGAAGCCGACCCCGGCCTCCCAGGCATCGTGCTCATAGGTCATGTCGGTGCCGAACGAGCGATAGCCCTTTTCCAGGCGCAGGCTGTTGAAGGCCCCCCGGCCGGCGGCGATCACACCGTACTCCTGCCCGGCCGCCCAGAGCGTGTCCCACAGCTTCAGGCCCAGATCGGCCGTGGTGTAGAGCTCCCAGCCGAGCTCACCGACGTACGACAGGCGCAGCGCCGTCACCGGCACGTTCCCGATGGAGAACTGCTGACCGCGGAAGTACTTGAAGTTCTCGGCTGTGATGTCCGCGCGGGTCAGCGGCGTGAGCAGGTCCCTGGCCAGCGGCCCCCAGAGGCCGATGCAGCAGGTGCCCGCGGTGATGTCCCGGACCTGCACGGTGCCGTCGGCCGGCAGCCGTCGGGCCAGCCAGTCCAGGTCCAGGGCGCCGTTCGCACCGACCTGATAGCGGTCCCGGCCGAGCCGGGCGATCGTGACGTCGCTGCGGATCCCACCGTCGGTGTCCAGGAACAGCCCGTAGGTCACCGACCCGATCGACTTGTCGACGTTGCCGGTGAACAGGTCCTGCAGGAGAGCGGTCGCACCCCGGCCGGAGACCTCCAGTCGCTTCAGCGCCGTCATGTCGTACATCGCCACCCGCTCACGGGTGACCTGCGCCTCGGCGGCGACGATCGGCGACCAGTACCGGGCCGCCCACGGATCCGGTGTCGGCACCGTCCTTCCGGCCACCAGGCCGGCATTCGCCTCGTACCAGTGCGGCCGCTCCCAGCCGGACGCCTCCAGGAAGACGGCGCCGAGCGCCTCCTCCCGAACATGGAAGGGGCTGGTGCGCAACGGCCGAGGGTCCTCCATCGGCTGCAGCGGGTGCAGGATGTCGTACACCTCAACGAAGTTCTGGCAGTCCCGGGCGAGCACGTAGTCGGGCGCGAGCTGGTGCGCCTCGAACCGGTTGACGTCGCACTCGTGCAGATCGAAGGACGAGCAGTGGCCGTCCACGATCCACTCGGCCATCGCTCGCCCGACGCCGGCCGAGTGCGTCACCCAGACCGCCTCCGCCACCCAGAAGCCCTGGACCTCGAGAGATGGCCCGAGGAGCGGGAAGTTGTCGGTGGTGAAGGAGAACAGCCCGTTGATCCCCTCGTCCAGCTTGGCGTCCCCGAGCGCCGGCAGCAGCCGCTGCGACTCCTCCCAGGCCGGGACGAAGTCCGGCTCGGTGAACGGCAGCACCGAGGGCATCGCGCCCTCGGCGGCCGAGGCGTCAACAGACAGGATGTCGAACGGGCTGACCGGCATCGGGTTGTGGCCGTAGTAGCCGATCCCGATCTGGTCGAACCGATCCCGGTAGTACAGGTCGGCGTCCTGGTGGCGGAGGATCGGTCGGACCGACTCCTGGTCCTGCCCGGCCAGCGCGGGAACCGGCCCGGTCCAGGCCAACTGGTGAGCCAGCGGGGTGAGCGGCAGCTCCATCCCGACCATGCCGGCGACCTTCGGTCCCCAGAACCCGGCGCAGCAGACCACCAGATCGGCGGGCAGCTCGCCCTGATCGGTGATCACCGCCCGGACCACCTGACCGACCTGGCCCAGCCCGTCCTCGGCCGGCTCGGTCCGAATGTCGATCACCTCATGGCGTTCGAGCAACCGGACGCCGCGAGCCTGGGCCCGGCGCAGCTGTGCCCCGACCGCGCGGACGGACTTGGCCAGCCCGTCGGTCGGCACGTAGAGCCCGCCGAGGACGACCTCCGGGTCGAGCAGCGGGTAGAGCTCCAGGCATTCGGCGGTGGACAGCAGCCGGGCATCCAGCCCCCAGCCGATCGCCCAGCCGTGCCGGCGGTGCAGTTCGGCCTGCCGTTCCGGGGTGGTCGCCACCTCCAGGCCGCCGACCTGGAGGAAGCACGGCTCACCGTCCAGCTCGAGGCCCACCAGCTTCTCCACGGTGTACCTGGCCAGCTGGGTCATCGTCTTTGAGCCATTGGTCTGGAACACCAGGCCGGGCGCATGCGAGGAGGAACCACCGGTACTGGGCAGTTCGCCCTGGTCGACGACGGTGATGTCGTCCCAGCCGCGTGCCGAGAGTTCGTCGGCGAGCGATGCGCCGACAACCCCTGCCCCGATGATGACGACGCGCGGTCCGGTCATGGCCAGCCTCCAGTGCGTATTGCGCAACTCGATCCATCAGGCGCAACTGACTGTCTCTCGCAGGGTGACTGCCCGTCAAGGGATGCTGCCCGTGATACCGAACGCCCCCCTCGCCGGGTCTCACCGACGAAGGGGGCGTTCGATCAGGTCAGGATCAGCTGGCGGGGAGCCAGGCCTTCACCTTGTCCGGGTTTTCGTCAACCCACTTCTTGCCCGCGTCCTCCGCCGACATCTTGTCCTCGGAGATGTACTTGGCGACCAGGTTCTGGTCGTCGTTCGTCCACTTGAAGTTCTTCACCAGCTCGGCAGCAGGGCTGCCGGAGGCCATGAACTTCGAGCTGGCGATCTTGTTCAGGTTGTACACCGGGTAATCGCAGGCCACCTTGGCGGCCACGGCGTCGCAACCTGCCGTGTATGGCGGCAGCGCGACCTTCTTCAGCGGCACCTCGGAGAGGAACCACTGCGGGGCGTAGAAGTACCCCAGCAGCGGCGTCTTCTTCGCCTCGGCCTGCTTGAAGGCGGTGATCAGCGCGGCCTCGCTGCCGGCGTAGACCACCTTGTAGTTCAGCTTCAGGTTCTTCACCAGGGCCGCGTCGTTCGTGACGAAAGACGGGTCACCATCGAGCAACTGACCCTTGTCGCCGGACTCGGAGGTCTTGAACTGGGCGGCGTACTTGTTGAGGTTCTTCCAGTCCAGGATGTCCGGGTACTTCGTCGCCATCCACGGCGGCACGTACCAGCCGATCACGCCTTCGTTGCCGGTGGCGCCGACGTCGACCGCGCTCTTGTCACCGTCGATGTACTTCTTCACCAGGTCGTCGTGACCCCAGTTCTCCAGGATGACGTCCACCTCGCCGCTGCCGAAGCCCTGCCAGGCGACCTCTTCCTTGAGGTCCTTCTTCGTCACCTTGCAGCCGAGGTTCTTCTCGGCGACATACGCGACGACGGCGGCGTCCGCCTCGTAGCCCACCCACGGGTTGACCGCGATGTTGAAAGCTCCGCAGGCGGCACCGCCAGAGGCCGAGGCGGCAGGCGTGTCGGCCTCGATCGTTGCGCCGCCGCAACCGGCCAGAGCCAGCGCGATCACGGCGGTAAGGGCGGCAGCATGCCGCCGACGGGGAGCGAGGGCCGCCCGTGTTCGCTCAGCGATTCTGGTGTCTCGCAAGGTGGTTGTTCCTCCTGGTCTGGCCACTACGGGTGGCGTCTGGATGGTGTTCATACCGTTCGCTGCCGGTGGGCGGCAGCGACGGTGATCCGGTTGAGCATGATGCCGAGTGCCACAATCGCGATTCCTGCGGCCAGGCCCTTACCGAACAGCTGGCCCTGTGAGAACCCGGCGACAACGTCGAAGCCGAGAGCTCCTGCGCCGACCAATCCGCCGACGACGACCATTGCCAGAACGTAGATCAGGCCCTGGTTGACGGCCAGGGTCAGCGCCTCTCGCGCCATTGGCAGCTGCACCTTGGTGATGATCTGCCAGGTGTTCGACCCCGAGGCGGTGGCTGCCTCGACGGTGGTGGGTGAGACCGCGGCGACGCCGTCCGCCACGATCTTGATCGAGACCGGCGCGGCGTAGAGCACCGCGGCGACGATCGCGGTGAACCGGCTGGCAGCGAACAGCGCGACGAACGGCACCAGGTAAACGAAGGGAGGCATGGTCTGGAAGGCATCCAGGATCGGCCGGACGACGCTGTCCACCCGCCGATTGCGGGCCATCCAGACCCCCACCAGCACGCCGAGCGCGATCGTCACGACGGTGGCGACCAGGACCATGGCCAGCGTGGTCATGGTGTCCTGCCAGAGCCCGGTGCCGAGCAGCACGGCCAGGCAGATCACCGTGGTGATCACTGCCCGGGTGTCACCCAGCAGCGCGGCCAGGCCGATCAGGACCAGCGCAACCAGCCACCAGGGCGACTCGACCAGCAGGGTCTGCAGCGGATCGATCACCAGCGAGGTGACGGCGTCCTTGAATCCGTTCGTCACGCCCGAGAGGTTCAGCTGCACCCAGTCGGTGATGATGCTGACCCGCTTGGCGATGTCACTGCCGATCTCGATGTCCGTGCCATTGCGCAAGGTGCTCGGGAACTCGGCAGCCCACAGGTAGGTGCGGGACAGGTAGACGGCGAACAGGGTGACGATCGCGCCGATCAGCAGGGCCGGGCGGCGGGCCTTGACCGCCCAGGCCTTCGGTGCCCGGCCGCGGCCGGCCAGCTCCGCGCGGCGGCTCGCGGCGGTGGTGATCCGGTCGAGGCAGATCGCCATCACCACGATCGCCAGACCCGCGTTGAAGGCGGTGCCGACATCCAGGGTTTCCAGGGCCTTCAGCACGGTCTTGCCGAGCCCGGGGGCGTCGATCAGCGCGGCGATCGTCACCATCGCCAATGCCGCCATGATCGTCTGGTTCAGCCCGAGCACGATGGTCCGCTTGGCCATCGGCAGTAGCACTCCGGTCAGCCGCTGCCATCCGGTGGCGCCCAGCGAGGTGGCCGCCTCAACCGAGCTGGGCGGGACCTCGCGGATCCCGTGTGCGGTGTATCGAACCGCGCACGGCAGCGAATAGATCAGCGTCGCGATCGTCGCCGAGGCCGGGCCGATCAGGAAGAACAGGGTCAGCGGTGCCAGATAGACGAAGGTCGGCATCGTCTGCATGAAGTCGAGAATGGGCGTGACCACCGCGTTGAAGCGGTCCGAGGTCCCGGCCCAGATCCCCAGCGGGATGCCGATCAGCAGTGACAGCAGCACTGCGGCCAGGGTCAGCGCCAGCGTGTCCATGCTTTCCTGCCAAAGCCCCTGCAGGCCGAGGAAGGTGAAACCGACGAGGGCGAGCGCTCCGACCCGGAGGTTGCCGAAGGCCGAGGCGAGAAAGGTGACCAGGGCGACCACGCCGAGCCAACCGATCACCGGAACCGGCCGACCGTAGGCCGGCTGGGCGATCAGCCCCTGGATGAAGACCACGAGATGGTCGATCACCAACCGGATCTCGTTGAAGAAGTAGAGGAAGACCGGGTTGCTGTTGCGATTGGCGCTGATCGAGTCGTCGAGGTCGTTGAACCAGCGGTGCAGCCCGGTCAGGTCCGCGGGGGCCAGCGACAGCGTCTGCTTGCCGCGCAGCAGGGCGCCCAGCACCAGCCAGATCACCAGCAGCCCGACGATCAGCTTGCCGCGGCCGGGCCACTGGAAGGACAGCCTTGACCGAGGCTCGGGCTCGGCCATCGTGGTCATCAGATGGTCCCGGCCACGATCGCGAGGATCTCTTCGTGCCCGACGATGCCGAGCAGCTGGCCGTCCTTGACGACCCTGACCGGTTTGTCAGCGGCCAGCACCACCCGGGTCGCCTCCCGGACGATCACGTCCGGGCCGAGTTCCGGGCCGTCCATAGGGTCGTCGTCGGAGGGCGGGCGCATGATCCACTTCAGGGTGAGGACGTCGCCCTTGGGGATGTCGCTGACGAAGTCGCGGACGTAGTCGTTGGCCGGGGCACCGACCAGTTCGTCGCCGGTACCGACCTGGACCACCACACCGTCCCGCATGATCAGGATCCGGTCGCCGAGCTTCAGCGCCTCGGAGAGATCGTGGGTGATGAAGACCATCGTCTTGTTCAGTTCCCGGTGCAGCCGAATGACCTCGTTCTGCATGTCCCGGCGGATCAGCGGGTCAAGGGCCGAGAACGGCTCGTCGAAGAACAGCACGTCGGGCTCGACGGCGAGGGCCCGGGCCAGGCCGACCCGCTGCTGCATACCACCGGAGAGCTGGTCGGGGTAGGAGCTCTCGTAGCCGGACAGGCCGACCAGCTCGATCATCTCCATCGCCCGGCGACGGCGGTCGGCCTTGCTCGCGCCGCGTACCTCCAGGCCATACCCGACGTTGTCGACCACCTTGCGGTGCGGAAGCAGGCCGAAGTTCTGGAACACCATGGAGAACTTGTGACGACGCAACTCGCGCAGCCGTTTCTGGTCCGCCTTGAGGATGTCCTCGCCCTCGAAGATCACCTGTCCGGCCGTCGGCTCGATCAGCCGAGTCAGGCAGCGGACCAGAGTGGACTTGCCGGAGCCGGACAGCCCCATCACCACGAATACCTCGCCGGGGGCGACCTCGAAGGAAATGTCCCGGACCGCGATCGTGTTGCCGGTCTTGTCGATCAGCTCGCGCCGGGAGAGGTCACAGAGCTCGGGGGACGAGGGCACGCCACCCGCCTTGGGCCCGAAAACCATCCAGAGGTCGCGGACGGAGACCACTGGTTCAGCGGTTGCAATGGCAGTTTGGCTGCGCTCGGTGACGGCGGCCATGGCCCAACCTCTCAGGATGATCAACGGACACGGGCGTGCGTTCAAAGTGCCACCAGGCCGCACTCTTGCTTGCTATCTGTTGCGTATTACGCACCCGGGTTCTTCCTGGGGGACACACTCTGCCTGGGCCGACATGAACGTCAAGGACTAGCGCCGTTTCCGTGCGGTAAATCTAGCCTCCGGACCAATCGGCAGGCTGCCGCACAAGATGACAAAATGGCTACGAATGTCCAGAACGTTGCTCAAGGAGCACTCTAAGTCATGTACGACAGGTCCATGATCAGCCGAGTCGGCTGAGCAGCCAGGGGCAGATCAGAGCTGGTGTTGCTCGTGTCGGTAGAACGGCGCCGGCTCGGCCGGCAGCGGCGCCTGCCCACGGATCAGGTCGGCGGCCCGCTCGGCCAACATCATCACCGGGGCGTAAATGTTCCCATTGGTCACGTATGGCATCGCCGAGGCGTCGGCCACCCGCAAGCCCTCGACCCCGTGCACCTTCATCGTCAGCGGATCCAGTACGGACATCTCGTCCACGCCCATCCGGGCAGTGCAGGACGGGTGATAGGCGGTCTCGGCGTCCCGAGCCACCCAGTCCAGGATCTCGTCATCGGTGGCGACCCCCGGGCCGGGGGAGATCTCGCCGTCGTTGTACTGATCGAAGGCCGGCTGGGTGAGGATGTCCCGGGCCACCCGGATCGCCTCCACCCACTCCCGCCGGTCCTGATCCGTGGACAGGTAGTTGAACTGCAGGGCGGGCGCGACCCGAGGGTTCTTCGAGACCACCTTCACGCTGCCGCGAGCGTCGGAGTACATCGGGCCGATGTGCACCTGGTAGCCATGCCCGGGGATCGGGCTGGTGCCGTCGTAGCGCACCGCGACCGGCAGGAAGTGGAACATCAGGTTCGGGTAGGCGACCTCTTCGTTGCTGCGGGTGAAGCCGCCGCCCTCGAAGTGGTTCGTCGAGGCCGGGCCGGTGCGCCGCAGCAGCCACTCCAGGCCGATCTTCGGCCGGTTACGCAGCTTGAGCGACGGCGCCAGCGAGACCGGCTGCTTGGATGCGTACTGCACATAGGCCTCGAGGTGATCCTGCAGGTTCTCGCCGACGCCCGGCAGGTCGGTGATCACCGGGATGCCCAGCGCGGCCAACTCGCCCGCGTTGCCGATCCCGGACAGCTGGAGCAACTGCGGAGTGTTGATCGCGCCGCCGCTGAGCACCACCTCGCCGGCCCGGACCGTGCGGACCCCGCTACCGATCCGGCCGAGCGAGCCGCCGAACGGTAGCGAGCGGGTGTACTCGACGCCGACCGCCCGCTTGCCCTCGAAGATCACCCGGTGCACCAGGGACAGGCACTGCACGGTCAGGTTCTTCCGGGCCTTCACCGGGCGCAGGTACGCGTCGGCGGCCGACCAGCGACGTCCGTTCTTGATCGTCCGGTCGAATCGGTTGAAGCCCTCCTGCTGGAACCCGTTGACGTCGCTGGTCATCGGATAGCCGGCCTGCTGGGCGGCCGTGAAGAAGGCACCGAAGAGCGGGTTCGTGGCCGGGCCGCGCTCCAGTACCAGCGGGCCGTCGCCGCCGCGCCAGTCGTCGGCCCCGGTCAGGCAGGTCTCCATCCGCTTGAAGTACGGCAGGCAGTGCGCGTAGTCCCAGCTGTCCATCCCGGCGTCCGCGGCCCAGCGCTCCAGGTCGAGCGGATTGCCGCGCTGGAAGATCATCCCGTTGATGCTGCTGGAACCGCCGAGCAGCTTGCCCCGGCCGTGCGCGACCCGGCGGCCGTTCATGAACTTCTCCGGCTCGCTCTTGTAACGCCAGTCGTACAGCGGGTTGCCGATCACCATGGTCAGCGCGGCGGGCATGTGGGTGAGGATGTCCCACGGATAATCCGAGCGACCGGCCTCCAGGAGCAGCACCGTGGTGCCGGGGTCCTCACTCAGCCGATGGGCCAGCACGCAGCCTGCTGAACCACCGCCGACGATCACATAGTCGTAGTGGGCGGCCGTGGAGCCGTCGGGGCGAGCCATGGGGTCCTCCTGGGAAAGGCAATGCGCCGGCCCGTCCAACACCAAGCCCCCGACTGCTTGACGGCGCGGTAGTGACGGCGCATCGTGACGTACACCGTTGCGTAATACGAACCTAGTTTCATCCTATGCAACGCCCCATGTGAAGACCCCTGATCAAATAAGGAGCCCGCATGCCCGCCGACGAGTTCATCCTCACGCTGGCCTGCCCTGAACAGCGGGGGATTGTTCACGCGGTGTCGAGCTACCTCCTGGAGCACGGCTGCGACATCATCGACAACCGTCAGTTCGGAGACCGGAAGACCGGCCGGTTCTTCATGCGTGTGCACTTCGTGACGGAGAGTGCTTCTGGCGCTGCCCCGGATGCCGTCGCGCTGCGGGCGGACTTCGCATCGCTGGCTGAGACCTACCAGATGTCGTGGCAGTTGGTCGGCGTGGACGAGCGGCCGCGGGTGTTGATCATGGTGAGCAAGTTCGGGCACTGCCTGAACGATCTGCTCTACCGGTGGAAGATGGACCAGCTCAAAGTCGAGCTCCCGGTGATCGTGTCCAACCACCGAGAGCTCGAGGACGTCGCGACGGCAGCCGGTATTCCGTTTGTTCATATTCCGGTCACCCGGGACACCAAGGTTTCCGCCGAGGCGCGGTTGCTCGAGGTGGTTGACGAGTACAAGATCGACCTGGTGGTCCTGGCCCGATACATGCAGGTGCTTTCGGACGACGTCTGCAAGCGACTGGAGGGCCGGGCGATCAACATTCATCACTCGTTCCTGCCCAGCTTCACCGGCGCTCGGCCCTATCACCAGGCGTACGACCGGGGGGTCAAGGTGATCGGGGCGACCGCGCACTACGTCACCCCGGATCTGGACGAGGGCCCGATCATCGAGCAGGAGCTGATCCGGGTGGATCACGCCCATGGGCCGGAGGAGTTCGTGGTGATCGGTCGGGACGCCGAATGCCTCGCGCTGGCCCGCGCCGTTCAATGGCATGTCGAACGTCGGGTGCTGCTGAATGGTTCTCACACCGTTGTGTTCCGCTGACCCTTCCCTTTGCCCCGCTCCCTACACCCGCTCCCTCACCGGAGAAAATCGGAGAACGTGATGTCGACACCGGACACGTCCATGCACCTTGATGGCGCCCTCTACATCGACGGCGCCTGGGTCGCGGCAGTGGCCGGCGACAGCCGGGAAGTGATCAACCCCTCGGACGGGTCGGCGCTGCAGCGGATCGATGAGGGCAGCGCAGCCGACGCGCTGGCCGCGGTCGCCGCCGCCCGGAAGGCGTTCGACCATGGCCCGTGGCCGACCACTTCGGCTACTGAGCGCTCGGCGCTGCTGTTCAAGGTGGCTGACCTGCTGGGGCGCAATCGCTCGCGGATCGCCATGGTCGAGACGCTCGACACCGGCAAGACCCTGACCGAGAGCGGGATCGACGTCGACGACGTGGCCGCCGTCTTCCGTTACTACGCGGCGCTGGCGGTCGGGGATCCGGGACGGCTGGTGGACGCCGGCAACCCGGCCGTGCTCAGCCGAGTGGTCTACGAGCCGGTCGGGGTCTGTGCGCTGATCGGGCCGTGGAACTACCCGTTGCTGCAGATGTCCTGGAAGGTCGCGCCGGCCCTGGCGGCGGGCAACACCGTCGTCCTGAAGCCGAGCGAGGTGACGCCGCTGAGCACGCTGATCCTGGTTGAGCTGCTGGTCGAGGCGGGGATCCCGGCCGGGGTGGTGAACCTGGTGCTCGGTTCCGGCCCGGCCGTCGGGGCGCCGATGGTGCAGAGCAAGGATGTCGACCTGGTCTCGTTCACCGGCGGACTCGCCACCGGCCGGGCGATCATGCGCTCGGCCGCCGAGACGGTGAAGAAGGTGGCGCTCGAGCTGGGCGGCAAGAACCCGAACATCGTCTTCGCCGACGCCGATCTGGACGCTGCCCTCGACGCCGCGCTGACCGGCGTCTTCCTGCACGCCGGCCAGGTCTGCTCGGCCGGAACCCGGCTGCTGCTGCACAGTTCGATCCACGACGAGTTCGTCGCGGAGCTGGCCCGCCGGGCGGAACTGATCACGATCGGCAGCGGGCTGGACGAGGCGACCGAGATGCCGCCGCTGGTCTCGGCCGCGCACCGGGCGAAGGTGGAGGGGTACGTGGCGCTCGGCCTGTCCGAGGGAGCTCGGCTGCTCTGCGGTGGGCAGCGCCCGAAGGACGCCCACCTGCAGGACGGCTTCTACTACTCGCCGACCGTGTTCGTCGACTGCCACCGCGGCATGCGGATCGTCCAGGAAGAAACGTTCGGCCCGATCGTCACCGTGGAGCGGTTCGAGACCGAGGACGAGGCCGTGATGCTCGGCAACGACACCGATTACGGCCTGGCCGGTGGGGTCTGGACGGCGGACCGGGCGAAAGCGCACCGGGTGGCCGGCCGGCTGCGGCACGGGACGGTGTGGATCAACGACTTCGGCCCGTACCTGCCGCAGGCCGAGTGGGGCGGGTTCAAGCTATCCGGGTCCGGGCGCGAGCTGGGACCGGCCGGCCTGGCCGAGTACCGGGAGGCCAAGCACGTCTACGAGAACACCGCGCCGGCCGCTCAGTACTGGTTCTCCGGTGCCCGGCCGGCGGATTCCTGACCCTGGCCCGACCTTGCCCTGACTCTCGCTCCAGCCCTGGCCCTGGCCCTGGCCCGACTCCGATCAGATTGGTTTAGCGTTCAATTGGTGTGGATGGGGCCAAAGGGGTGAAAAAGCTGCGCGATGATCACACCGGATGCTACGTTCGCTCGCCCCTGACTTACGTCACAGACTCCCAGGAGATCAAGTGTCCTTCCAAGAGGCCGTCACCACGGTCCTGACCCAGAAATATGCCGACTTCTCTGGCCGGGCCCGGCGCTCGGAGTACTGGTTCTTCGCGCTCGCCGCGTTCATCGTGTACGTGGTCGCCTACGGCATCGGTGCGGCCATCGGAACCATGATCCCTTACTACCTGGTCGCGCTGGCCCTGCTGGTTCCCGGGCTCGCGGTCGGCGCGCGCCGGCTGCACGACACCGGCAAGTCCGGCTGGCTGCTGCTGATCGGCGTGATCCCGCTGATCGGCGGCATCGTCCTGCTGGTCTTCTTCGTCCAGGACAGCCAGCCGGGCGACAACCAGTACGGCCCGTCGCCCAAGGGCGCCGAGGTCGCCCCGAACGCCAACTGGGGCCAGAGCTAAGCACAGCTTTTCCCGGTGATCATGCACGGTTGCTCGCGAGCAACCGTGCATGATCACCGGAGGTCTTTTGCGGGCGGGTAGTGGCCGAGGCGGGTGCTGATTTCGGTGGCGCTCGCGATCACCTGCGGGGCGACGTCCGCAAATGATTCGGGCGTCAGCCGGTACGACGGGCCGGAGACGCTGACCGCCGCCACCACCTTGCCGGAGCCGTCCCGGATCGGCGCCGCGATCGCGGTCAGCCCGACCTCCAGCTCCTCGTTGGTCGCGGCCCAACCGCGCTGCACCGCCTCGTCGAGCTGGCGGCGGAGCTCGGCCGGGTCGGTCACGGTTCGCTCGGTGTGCCGTTCCAGCGGCCCGCTCAACACGGTCTTGCGCAGCGTCTCGTCCGCGAAGGCGAGCAGCACCTTGCCGCTGGAGGTGGCGTGCAGCCCGGTCCGCTGGCCGATCCAGTTCCGGCTGCCGACCGCGGAATTGCCGAACTCCTGCAGCACATTCACTGCCGATCCCTCGTCCAGGATCGCGATGTTCACCGTCTCGCCGACCGCGCGGGCGAGCCGCTCGCAGACTGCCTGGCCTTCGCGGGTGACGTCCAGGCGGCCGGTGGTGGCCGCGGCCAGTCGGAGGATGCCCAGGCCCAGCCGGTATTTTCCGCGATCCCCGACCTGCTCCACGAGCTGTCGCCGCTCCAGGGCGGTGACCAGCCGGAACGCGGTGGACTTGTGGACCGCGAGTTCCGCGGCAAGCTCGGTGACGCCGACCTCACCGCGCTGAGCCAGCAGGTCGAGGACGGTCAGAGCCCGATCGACGGATTGCACCTGAGCCGGGGCCTGGTTGGGGACGGCATCCCCGTCGTCATTCGGCTCGTCCCCCATGGCTGCACCTTAGCTGGCGAAAGTTCGTACTTCACCAGGGCCCGTGGTGGTCCGGAACACGGGCAGCCAGTCTCCTCAGGCTATTGACGGGCACCCGGACTGCCCGCACGCTTGTTGCAGATAGTACGAACAGTTGTGGAAGACGCAACAGGGGGGAGCGAGCCGGCGTGATCAAGGTGTGCGCGGTGGCGGACCTGCCCGAGGGCGAGGCCGTCCGGGTCGACCTCGAGGTGCCGATCGCCGTCTTCAACGTGGCCGGCGACTACTACGCGATCGACGACACGTGTACCCACCAGGATGCCTCGTTGGCCGATGGCTATCTCGAGGACGATTGCACGGTTGAATGCCCGCTGCACGCCTCCTGCTTCGACCTGCGGACCGGCGAGCCGACCGGTCTGCCGGCCAAGGAGCCGGTGCGCACCCACTCCGTCATGGTTGAGGACGGCGTTATCTTCGTCGTCCCACGCCAGGGCTGAGCAGGGCTGAGGAGAAACAGATGGACACCATTGCCGTTGTCGGTGCGTCACTCGCCGGGCTGTCGGCCGCCCGAGCCCTACGCGCGGCCGGTTTCGAGGGCCGGCTGATCGTGATCGGGGACGAGAAGCACGACCCCTACGACCGGCCGCCGCTGTCCAAGGACTTCCTCGCCGGCCGCCAGGAAGTGGCCGACCTGTCGCTGTCGATCCCGTCGGACGCCGACCTGAAGCTGGAGTGGCGGCTCGGCGAGTGCGCGACCGGGTTGCGGGCCCGGGACGGCGGCTACCTGATCGAGCTGGCCGACGCGGAGCCGGTGGCCTGCGACGGGGTGGTGATCGCCACCGGTGCGCGGGCCCGGCAGTTGCCCACCGCCGCCGGGTCCGGGCCGCTGCGCGGCGTGCACACCCTGCGCACCCTGGACGACGCCCTCGCGCTGCGGGCCGCCCTGGTGCCGAGCGCCAGGCTGGTGGTGGTGGGTGGCGGTTTCATCGGCGCCGAGATTGCCTCCACCGCGATGGAGCTCGGGGTGCACGTGACTCTGGTTGAGGTGGCGCCGACCGCGCTGGCCGGGCCGCTGGGTGAGGAACTCGGTGCGGTGTTCGCCGCGCTGCACGTCACCCGTGGGGTCGAGGTGCTGACCGGCGTCCCGGTGGCGTCCTTGGTTCCGGGCGATGATCCGGACGGTGCCGCCGGCGACGGCGGCGCTGACAAGGTGGTCGGCGTCTGGCTGGCGGACGGTCGGGAACTGCCTGCGGACGTCGTCCTGGTCGGGATCGGGTCGATTCCGAACACCGAGTGGCTGGCCGGGTCCGGCGTCGTCGGGGCCGGTCCGAACGGCGAGCTGTCGGCCGGGGTGGCGATCACCGAGGGCGGTGCGACCAACCTGCCCGGCGTCGTTGCCACCGGTGACTGCGCTGCCACGCACAGCCGGTTCGCCGGTCGGGTAGTCCGGTACGAGCACTGGACGAACGCCCTGCAGCACCCGGCGCTGGCGGCCGCCACCCTGCTCGGCCTGCCCGCGCCTCGGCAGTCGGCGACCGCTGGCGTGCCGTACTTCTGGTCCGACCAGTACGGCCTGCGACTGCAGTTCGCCGGGCACTACCACCAGGGGGACGTCGTCGAAATCGTTGAGGGCGACGTCAGCACGCACAACTTCGTCGCGGTCTACCGGCGGGAAGGCCGCCCGGTCGCCGTGCTCGGGATCGGACAGCCCAAGGTCTTCGGCCGCTGGCGCAAGCAGCTGGCCACTGACAATGCTCTCTGAAAGGACGTCGATGACCAGTGTCAGTCTGCCGCCGAGCCTGATCCAGACCCTGCCCGGCGGCGTCTACACCGACCCCGCGGTCTTCGCCCTGGAGCAGGAGCGGATCTTCGAGGCGATGTGGTTCGCGGTGGCCCGCACCAGTGAGCTCGGCTCGCCGGGGCAGTTCGTCACCAAGCAGGTCGGCCGAGAAAGCGTGATCATCGTCCGCGGCCGGGACGGCGCCCTGCGGGCATTCCTGAACGTCTGCCGGCACCGCGGTGCACGACTCTGCCAGGACGAGTCGGGCCAGGTTCGGCGGAACATCCAATGCATGTACCACGCCTGGACTTACGGGCTGGACGGCACCCTGGTCGCCGCACCCAACCTGACCAAGATGCAGGACATCAACCGGACCGAATACGGCCTGGTGAACGCCCACCTCCGGGAGTGGCTCGGCTACGCCTGGGTCTGCCTGGCCGACGATCCGCCGTCGTTCGAGGAGGACGTGATCGGTGCGGCGGACGAGCGGCTCGGTGGTGCCGACGTGATCGGCGGCTGGCAGGTGGACGAGCTGGCCGTTGGCCGCCGGATCACGTACGACGTGAAGGCAAACTGGAAGCTGATCATCGAGAACTTCATGGAGTGCTACCACTGCGCCACGATTCATCCTGAGCTCACCGAGATGCTGCCAGAGTTCGCGCAGGGCAACGCGGCCCAGATGTTCGTCGGTCACGGTGCCGTCTTCGCCGAGGACGCCAAGGGTTTCACCGTGGACCGCGGCGAGGGACTGCAGAACATCCCCGGTGTGGACGCCGACCACGACCGCAGGTACTACGCGATCACGGTGAAGCCGACGGTGTTCATCAACCTGGTACCGGACCACGTGATCTTCCACCGGATGTTCCCGATGGCGGTCGACCGGACCGTGATCGAGTGCGACTGGCTGTACCTGCCCGACGTCGTCGCCTCGCAGGCCGATCTGTCCCGCTCGGTGGAGCTCTTCGACCTGGTGAATCGGCAGGACTTCGCCGCCTGTGAGGCCTGCCAACCGGCGATGTCGTCCCGGGCCTATGCGAACGGCGGCGTCCTGGTGCCGAGCGAGCACCACATCAACGAGTTTCACGCCTGGGTGCAGGCCAGGCTCGCCTGAGCTCTCACGATGCCCGTTTTGCCGCTGGCTGGCTGGTTTGTGGTGCGGCTGGCTGGCGTTCGTCGTCCAGTGTGAAGCTTCTGTTGGTGCATGACCGGCAAAGTCTTCACGGTGTTGGCGATGGCTAACGTGGTGCTTTTGGTGGCATAGGAGCCTGTAGCGAATCGTGTTGCTCGTGATCAATCTTCCATTTGGACGGGGTTCTGCCCCATTGAGTGGGTCAAACACCCGCCCAGATCGGGCTTTTCCTTGATCTACTGCATACCGTTCGCGATTTCGCTACAGGCTGGCATAGAGCAACCCGATCTACCACGATGAGCTCGAACCCGTTCAGGCCGGGGTTTCGAGGACTCGGCCGTCGGCTAGGCGGAATCCGTCGACGCAGCGGGCTTCGACCAGGCCGCCGCCGTACTGCTGCTGGTAGAGCTCGGCGTAACGGCCGTCGAGGGCGAGCAGGTCGTCGTGAGTGCCTTGCTCCACCACCCGGCCGGCGTTCACCACGAAGATCACGTCGGCGGCGCGGATGGTGGACAGCCGGTGCGCGATCGCGATCGTCGTCCGGCCTGCCATCAGCGGTTCGAGCGCTGCCTGGACGTACCGCTCGCTGATCGTGTCCAAGGCGCTGGTCGCCTCGTCGAGCACCAGCACCCTGGGGTTCTTCAGCAGCACCCGGGCGATCGCCAGGCGCTGCTTCTCCCCGCCGGAAAGCCGGTACCCGCGCTCGCCGACCATGGTGTCGTAACCGTGCTCCAGCTCCAGGATCCGGTCGTGGATGTAGGCCGCCTTGGCCGCCAGCTCCACCTCGTCGTCGGTGGCGTCCGGTCGGGCGTACACCAGGTTCTCCCGGACGCTTGCATGGAACAGGTAGGTCTCCTGGGTGACCATGCCGATCGACGCGGACAGCGAGTCCAGCGACAGCGAGCGGACATCGTGCCCGTCCAGGCTGACCGAGCCCTTGGTGACGTCGTACAGCCGCGGGATCAGGTAGCTGAGGGTGGTCTTGCCGGCACCGCTCGCGCCGACGACGGCCGCCAACTGGCCCGGAGCGACGGTCAGCTCCATGCCGTTGAGCGCCCAGCGCCGGGACCGTTCCGAGTCCGGCTCGGCCTCGGGCTCGTAGGAGAACCAGACGTCCTTCAGCCGGACCTCGCCGCGGACGTTCTCCGGATCGAGCCGGACCGGGTCGACTGGCTCGACGATCTCCGCCCGCAGGTCGAGATAGGCGAACACCCGAGTGAAAAGTGCCAGGCTGCTGGAGATTTCAGTGGACAGCTGGAGCAACTGACCGATCGGCATGAACAGCCGGGTCTGCAGGGTGGTGAAGGCGATGATCGTGCCGGCGCTGGGGCCGGTTCCGCGCGCCAGCTGCAGCCCGGCCACCAGGTAGACGAGCACCGGGGTGATCGAGAAGAAGGTGGAGACGACGGCGAAGAATGCCCGGCCGACGATCTGCTGGCGCACCTGCAACCGGGCCAGGAGTTCGTTCTGCTCGTCGTAGCGTGCGGCCTCTCGATCCTGCCGGCCGAACACCTTGGTCAGCAGCACCCCGGAGACCGATAGCGACTCCTGGGTGATCGCGCTCATCTCTGACAGCGCCCCCTGGGTCTCACCGGTGATCGCCCGCCGGACCCGACCGACCCGGCCGGTCAGCCAGACGAAGAGCGGCAGCATCACCAGCGAGAGCAGGGTCAGCTGCCAGGACAGGATGACCATCGCAACCAGCGTGGACACCAGGATCACCGAGTTGCTGAGCAGCGAGCTCGCGGTATCGGTGATCACGGTCTGCAGGCCGCCGACGTCGTTCTGCAGTCGGCTCTGGATCTCGCCGGTCCGGGTGCTGGTGAAGAAGCGCAGGGACAGGGACTGCAGGTGACTGAACAGCCTGCCGCGCAGGTCACGCATCACCTGCTGGCCGACCAGGTTGGTCAGGTAGCTCTGCGCGACCCCGAGAGCCGAGGCGAGCGCCGGAATCGCGATCATCGCGGCGCAGAGCTCAACCAGCAGCTTGACCTGAACCCCGCCCGGCGCGAACAGGGCCTTGTCAAAGACCTCCCGGACCAGCAGAGGGCTGGCCACCCCGAGGCCGGCGGTGACCAGGATCAGCAGGCCGACCCCGATGACCTGGCGACGATAGGGCCGGAACAGGACAACCACCCGGCGCAGCAGGCCGCGGTCGGCGGCGGCACTGCGCAGCCCGGCGGCAGCCTCAGACAGGCTGACCCCGCCACCGCCGGGCCCACCCCGCCGGACGTGCGGCGTTCCGGTGCCGCTCATCGACTGATCACTCTCACCCTTCGACGGTAACTCGCACCTGCGACAGTTTCGCGCGGCGGCCCTCATTCCGTCGGTCGGTCCCGTCCTTGATCCCGGCACGACCTACCATCGGACGGTGACAGACATGACGAAGATTGGCCTGGTCGGGTACGGCTTCGGCGGACGGTACTTCCACGCACCACTGATCTCCTCGGCCCCAGGTGTCGAGTTCGCCGGGGTGGTCACCCGGTCGCCGGAGCGGCAGGCGGAGGTGGCGGCGCAGCACCCCGGCACGCCGACCTTCAACAGCCTGGCCGAGCTGGCGACGGCCGGTGTCCAGGGGGTGGCGATCTCCACGCCCGCCGACACCCATATCCCGCTGGTCCACGAGGCGATCGGGCTCGGTCTCGCCGTCGTCTGTGACAAGCCGTTTGCCCTGGAGGCCGGGCCGGGCCGGGAGGCGGTCAAGGCTGCTGAGGCGGCCGGGGTACTGCTCACCGTCTATCAGAACCGACGTTGGGACGCCGACTTCCTGACCGTGAAGCGGCTGCTGGCCAGTGGTGAACTGGGGGACGTCGACCGCTTCGAGTCCCGGTTCGAGCGGTTCCAGCCGGAGAGCGGCCCACCGGCCGCCGGTGCCGGCTTGCTCAGGGACTTCGGCGCCCACCTGTTCGACCAGGCGCTTCAGCTCTTCGGACCGGCGGCGACGGTCTACGCCGAGGCCGAACTGGGTGAGACGGACGAGGACGGGGTGATCGACGACCGTTTCTTCGCCGCGATCCGGCACGAGAGCGGGGTGTCCTCGCACCTGAGCGGGCACTGGGTGCAGGGTGCGCCCGGGCCGCGGTTCCGGGTCACCGGGTCGGCCGGCTCGTATGTGCTGGAGAAGACCATGGAGATCCAGGAACACCTGCTGGTCGCCGGTCGCTCGCCGGCCACCGAGGGAGAGAACTGGGGGGTTGAGCCGGGTACCGATTGGGGCCGGATCCAGCGCGGCGCGGCGAGCACTGTGGTGGCGACCGAGCGTGGCCGCTGGGACACCTTCTACCCGGCCTTCGCGGCGTCGATCCGGGGCGAAGGCCCGGTGCCGGTCGACCCCTGGGATGCGGTCGCCACCCTCGAGGTACTGGACGCGGCCCGCGCCAGCGCCCGGACCCACCGCGTCGTCCCGTTGGGCCCGTTCTCGCGGTCCTGAGGGCCCGGCAAACTGTCAGTCCCGCAGTCGGACTCGGCGGCGGTGTTCCCGCCGGGCGAGCAGCACGGCGGCGAGCGGCCACAGCGCTTGACTGCCGGCCGCGACCCGTTCGCTCAGCCCAACCCGGTCACCGTCGCGCAAGAGTTCGGCGAAGAACCAGCCCAGCCCGGCGAGCAGCACGCCGCCCGCACCGAGAGCGACCGCCGGGCGGAACGGGAGCGGGGGCTGCCCCGGCTCGGCGTGGCGGCGTCGCCAGCTGATCGCCGGCCAGGCGCCGAGCGCCACAAAGGCCACGCCGGCCGCGACCGCGTGTTCCGGAGCGGGGCCACCACCGGCCGGCAGTGGGTTCGCGGCCACCAGCACCGTCGCCACTCCGCCGGTGGCCAGCAGCCAGCGGGCGGCGGGGGTGGCAGGGCGCAGGGCCAGAGCGGTGCCGACGTGCGCGGCACCGAGACCGACCAACGCGTAGGTCATCACCGAGCGGTGGGCCGCGTCGTCGGCGGCGAGGTCGCTGATCGTGTCCTTGACGGAGTCGAAGCCGCCTGGCTGCAGTCGAGCGGCCAGCGTCCAGCCGCCGATCAGCAGTACCGGCGCCGCCGCCGACGTCAACACACCCCAAGCGGGAACCGATCGCATGGCCGGACTCTATGCGAGTGGCTGCTCTGTTTTCACAGGTCCAGAGCGCGAGCCAGCGGGACTCCCGGGCGGTAGGCTAGGTGCAGATAGCTGGGCGCGTCGATCACGGTCAGATCCGCGCGGGCGCCGATCGTGAGCCGACCGATGTCGCTCCGACGCAGTGCCATGGCACCGCCCGCGGTCGCGGCCCAGAGTGCCTCGGCCGGGGTCATCCGCATCTCCCGGACCGCCAGCGCGATCATCAGCGGCATCGAGGAGGTGAAGCAGGAGCCCGGGTTGCAGTCGGTGGCCAGCGCCAGCACGGCACCGGCGGCCAGCAGGCGGCGCGCGTCCGGATACGGCGAGCGGGTGGAGAACTCGACCCCGGGCAGCAGCGTGGCGACCGTGCCGCGGCCGTCCAGGCGCAGCGCCTTGCCACCGGCGGCGAGTGCGTCGATATCCGGTTCGCTCAGGTACGTGCAGTGATCCACGCTGGCCGCGCCCAGCTCGACGGCCAGCCGAACCCCGGGCCCGGCGGAGAGCTGATTGCCGTGCACTCGCAGCTCCAGCCCGGCGGCCGCTGCGGCGGTCAGCACCGCGCGGGACTCGTCGCCGTCGAAGGAGTGTGCGCTGGCCGGCTCGCAGAAGACGTCGGCCCAGCGGGCGTACGGCGCGCAGGCGGTGAGCATCTCACCAGTGACCAGTTTGAGGTACTCGTCGCGGCGGTTGGCGAACTCGGCCGGGACCACGTGCGCCCCGAGGAAGGTGGTCTCCTCGGTGACCTGCCCGGCCAACCGGAGGCTCCGGGCCTCGTGCTCGACGTCCAACCCGTAGCCGCTCTTCACCTCGACCGTGGTGGTGCCCTGGGCGCGCATCTCGGCGACCAGAACCCGCAGGTGGGTGAGCAGTTCGTGGTCGCTGGCGGAGCGGGTGGCGGCGACCGTGGTGGCGATCCCGCCACCGGTGTACGGCTGGCCTGCCATCCGGGCGGCGAACTCGGCGGACCGGTCCCCGGCGAACACCAGGTGCGCGTGCGAGTCGACAAAACCGGGGACGATGCTCCGCCCACCCACGTCGGTCCGATCGTCCGCGGCCGGCGCATCGGCTGCGGATCCGACCCAAGCGATCCGACCGTCGGCCACGACCACGGCGGCGTCCGTGATCAGCCCCAACGCCGAGCCGTCCCCGGTCGTCGGGTCGTTGGTGACCAGTTCGGCGATCCCGGTGACCAGGGAGCTCATCAACGGTCGTCCTTCCAGAGTGGGCCGATGGCCTGTGACAGCAGGGCGCCGACGTCCCCGAGCAGGTGGACGCCGCCGCTGACGATCTCTCGGCCACCGACCAGCACGGTGTCAACGTCGGCCGCGCCGGCCGACATCACCACCTGATCGGGTCGGCTGCCGCTGGTGCGCACCGAGTCCAACCGGACAGCGACCAGATCGGCCGGGCTGCCGACGGCGATCCGGCCCAGGTCGGGCCGGCCGATCGAGCGATGCCCGTGCCGGGTCAGCGCATCCACCAGGCCGGCCTGGGTGAACCGGCCACGCCGGTTGGAGGCCAGCCGTTCGTGCAGCTCCAACCCTCGGGCCTCTTCCAGCAGATCGATGATGGCGTGCTGGTCGCTACCCAACGCCAGCGCGGCGCCGGCATCGAAAAGCGCTCGGGCCGGGCCGATTCCGTCGGCCAGGTCGCGTTCGGTCGTCGGGCAGAAGCAGGCTGTGGTGGTGGTCGAACCGAGCAGCCGGACGTCGTCCATACTCAGGTGGGTCGCGTGCACGGCCGTCGTCCGGGGTCCGAGCAGGCCCTCGGCGGCCAGCAGAGCAGTCGGACTGAGGCCGTAAACCGCTTGGCAGGCCTCATTTTCGGCGGGTTGCTCGGAAAGGTGGACGTGCAGCGGGGCGTCCGCCTCGGCGGCGAAGGCAGCAACCACGCCGAGCTGGGCGCGCGGCACCGCCCGGACCGAGTGCACCGCCGCGCCGATCCGCATCCCGGCGGACGGTTTCAGCAGCGCGACCCGAGCCGCCCAGCCGTCGGCGTCCCCGTCGCCGAACCGGCGCTGCACGCCGTCCAACGGTGTGTGCCCGTCGGCGGTCAGCCCGCCGGCGAGATAGCAGGTATCCAGCAGGGTGAGCCGGATTCCGGCCTCGGTGGCGGCCTGCCGCAGCGCCTCCGCCATCACGTTCGGTTCGGCGTACGGACGGCCGTCCGGTGCGTGGTGCAGGTAGTGGAACTCGCCCACCGAGGTGACCCCGGCCAGCGCCATCTCCGCATAGGTGGCCCTGGCCAGGGCCAGATACGAGTCCGGGTCGAGCCGTCCGGCGACCGCATACATCCGCTCCCGCCAGGTCCAGAACGAGCCGCCGCCGCTGTCGCCGTGGGTGCGCCCCCTGAGCGCCCGATGAAAGGCGTGCGAGTGCGCATTCGCGAAGCCCGGCAGCAGCACCCCCGGCAGTCGCCGGTCACCGTCCGCCGCGGTGGTGTCAGGCGTGACCGCCGCGATCACCCCGTCCTCGCCGATCTGTACCCGAACCCGCCCCCGCACCCCCTCCGGGAGCCAGGCGTGCTCGGCCCAGTAAGTGAGGCTCATGACGCCAGGTCGCGCAGGACGGTGGTCAGGGCTTCGACGCCGGCCAGGCAGTCGACCAGGTCGGCGTGCTCGGCGGGGGAATGGCTGATGCCGGTGGGATTGCGGACGAAGAGCATGCCGGTCGGTACCCCGGCGGCGGCCAGGATGCCCGCGTCATGCCCGGCCCCGGTGCCCAGGATCGGCGCGGGACCGTCGGGCCCGCCCAGCAATCCGGCCAGCCGATCGCGCAGCGTCGGGTCGAAGGCCAGGTTCGCCGTCCAGGACTCCTCGGTGACCGTTGCGCCCACCCGCTCGGCGGTCGCCGTCAGGTCCCGGACCACGTCGAGGGCCGCGGCCTCGATCGGCCCCCGCGCGTCCAACCAGGCGCTGATCAGGGACGGGATCGCGTTCACCCCGTTCGGCACAACCTGCACCTTGCCGAAGGTGGCGACGGCGCCGTGCCGTTCGGCGACATCCCGGGCCTCGAGCACGGCCCGGGCGTAGTCGAGCATCGGGTCGTGCCGGTCGGCCAGCCGGGTGGTGCCGGCGTGATTGGCCTCACCGGCGAAGTCGAACCGCCAGCGGCCGTGCGGCCAGATGGCACTCGCGACCCCGACCGGTGCCTGCGGGCCGTCACCGGCCAGCGCGCGGCCCTGCTCGACGTGAAGCTCGACGAAAGTGCCGATTCGGCGCAGGGTTTCGTCGTCGCGGCCGAGGATAGTCGGGTCCTGCCCGGCGATCTTCAGGGCTTCCGCCAGGCTCACGCCGTCGCCGTCGCGCAAGCCGGCCGCTCGTTCTCCGGTCATCGCCCCGGTGATGACCCGGCTTCCGGCACAGGCGACGCCGAACCGGGCGCCCTCCTCATCGACGAAATTGACGACGCCGATGGGTCGGCTCGGGGTGAAGCCGGACGCCTGCAGGGCCTCGATCGCGGTCAGGGCGCTGATCACGCCGAGCGGCCCGTCGAACGCCCCGCCGTCCGGCACCGAGTCGAGGTGGCTGCCGCTGGCCACGCCGGGGTCGCCGGCCGCAACCGCCGCATCCGGGTCACCCCACCAGGCCCACTGATTGCCGGCCCGATCGAGAGTCAGATCCAACCCGAGGGCCTGGGCCTGCCCGGCGAACCACTCCCGGAGATCAGCATCGATCCGGCTCCAGGCGAACCGGCGATAGCCACCGGAGGAGGCGCGGCCGATCGGCTCGAGTTCCGCCCAGCGGCGCTCGAACCCGCTCATCCTTCCTGCATCGGAATCCGGACTCCGCGCTCGGCGGCGACCTGCTCGGCGATCGGGTAACCGGCGTCCACGTGCCGGATCACGCCCATCCCCGGGTCGTTGCTGAGCACGCGTTCCAGCTTCTGCGCGGCCAGTTCGGTGCCGTCGGCGACCGTCACCTGGCCGGCGTGCAGGGAGCGGCCGATGCCGACCCCGCCACCGTGGTGAATCGACACCCAGGTCGCCCCGGACGCGGTGTTGATCAGCGCGTTCAGCAGCGGCCAGTCGGCGATCGCGTCCGAGCCGTCGAGCATCGCCTCGGTCTCCCGGTACGGCGACGCCACCGAACCGGAGTCGAGGTGGTCCCGGCCGATCACGATCGGCGCGCTGACCTCGCCGGAGGCCACCAGTTCGTTGAAGCGCAGCCCGGCCTTGTCCCGCTCGCCGTACCCGAGCCAGCAGATCCGGGCGGGCAGACCCTGGAACTCCACCTTGTCCTGAGCGGCACGGATCCAGCGGTGCAGGTGCTCGTTGTCCGGGAAGAGATCTAGCACGGCCTGGTCGGTGACGGCGATGTCGCGCGGGTCACCGGAGAGCGCGGCCCAGCGGAACGGGCCCTTGCCCTCGCTGAACAGCGGCCGGATGTAAGCCGGGACAAAACCGGGGAACGCGAACGCCCGGTCGTAACCGCCGTGCCGGGCCTCGTCCCGGATCGAGTTGCCGTAGTCGAACACCTCGGCCCCACCGTCCTGGAAGCCGACCATCGCCTCGACGTGCTTGGCCATCGAGGCCCGCGCCCGGTCCGTGAACTCCTCCGGCTTGGCAGCCGCGTAGTCCGGCCAATCCGCCAGGTCAACGCCTTCCGGCAGATAGGAGAGCGGGTCGTGCGCCGAGGTCTGGTCGGTGACGATGTCGATCTCGACGCCGCGGCGCAGCAGCTCGGGGAAGATCGTCGCGGCGTTGCCGGCCACGCCGACCGACAGCGGACGTCGGGCGGCCTTCGCGGCCAGGCAGCGGGCGATCGCGTCCTCCAGGTCGTCGGCTACCTCGTCCAGGTAGCGGTGCTCCACCCGGCGGTACAGCCGGGCCGGATCGACGTCCACCAGCAGGCACACGCCGTCGTTCATGGTGACGGCGAGCGGCTGCGCGCCACCCATCCCGCCGGCCCCGGCGGTCAGGGTCAAGGTTCCGGCCAGCGTCCCGTTGAACTTCTTCTCGGCCACTGCAGCGAACGTCTCGTAGGTGCCCTGCAGGATGCCCTGGGTGCCGATGTAGATCCACGAGCCGGCGGTCATCTGGCCGTACATGGTCAGCCCGAGCTTCTCCAGCCGACGAAACTCCGGCCAGGTCGCCCAGTCGCCGACCAGGTTCGAGTTGGCGATCAGCACCCGCGGCGCCCACTCGTGGGTGCGCATCACCCCGACCGGCCGGCCCGACTGGACCAGCATGGTCTCGTCGTCCTTCAGCGTGGTCAGGGTGCGGACCATGGCATCGAAGCTGGCCCAGTCCCGGGCGGCCTTGCCGGTTCCGCCGTAGACGACCAGGTCGTCGGGTCGCTCGGCGACCTCGGGGTCGAGGTTGTTCTGCAACATCCGCAGCGGCGCCTCGGTCTGCCAGCTGCGGGCGGTGAGTTTGGTCCCGCGGGCGGCCCGGACGGGTCGGGGACCGGCGGCGGGTGGGGTGGATGCACCAGCTGTCATACAGCCATTGCACCGTCCCGGGCGGCCGGACGGGGGTACCGCCACCCCGGTTCTGTCTGGGATCCGAGACGAGCCGACGCTGTCGGAACCTCAGCGAGCGCGGGCAGCGGCCAGCACGGACTTCTTCGGCTTGTCCGTCACCTTGTAGGTGCGCAGGTCAAGACGGACGAGGTGGCCGGCGTCGGAGAGCCGCTTGAGAACCACCGGGCAGCTCTTGCAGCGCGGCTTGTCCCGGCAGCACTTCTTCTTCGCGGTCACCTTGGCCATGCGAAGACCTTAGGTGAGGCTTGCCTAAGAAGCTATCGATTGTTGGACGAATCTCAATCGCCCGGGTCAGTCGCCGCGCGAGTCCGAACCCCAGCGCTCGCTGTACGGCACCGGGTGGTCCTGGCCGCAGTCGAGGAAATGCTCGTTCAGCGCCTGGGCGATCACGTCATGCTGATGCGGGTCAATGGCGAGCAGGCCCAGCAGGTAAGCCTCCAGTTCCAGCGGGCTGGCATCACCGCCGACCGCCACCTGCCGCCACCACAGTTCTTGATATGTCAGCCCGGACCGGGTCAGCCCGGCCTCCAACTGCAGACGGGCCTTCTCCTGCTGGTTCTCGGCCATCAAGCCGAGATGTCCTCGCCGGCGGCGCCCTCTGCCTCATCGAGCACTCGCTGCGCCACGTCCCGCAGCCAACTGGATTCGTCGGCGGAACGGACCGCCAGCCGGTGATAGGCCAGCCGGGAGCTGATTCCATCGCGGGCCATCAGCACCCCCTCCGCCCGGGTGATCAACGTCCGTTCGCTGATCGCGCGCTGTACTCGGGCCGTGCTGAGCCCCTCGACCGGGCGCCCGCCGACGTCCATCAGCAGAGCGGAGGTCGCCCTTGCGACCAGCATGGCCACCGCCGCGGCCCGGGCGGACCCGAAGACCCCTTCGGCCGAGCCGTACAGGTTCAGCGCGGCCGGGGCCCGAGCGGTCAGCAGCGGCAACGAGAGCGAACTGGCCACCGCATTGTCGGCGGCCTGCCGGACCAGCTCTGGCCAGCGCCGATCGGTCGCGATCGGGTCCAGTCGCTCCGGCTTGCCGGTCCGGGCGGCGCGGACACAGGGCCCGTCGCCGATCGTGTACTGGACGTCGTCCAAAATGATCGCGACGTTCCCAGCCGCTGCGGGCGTGACAAAGCCGGCGTCCGGTCGCTGCAGGCTGATGCTGCAACCGATCGCGCCGGGCAGGGTCGCCAACCCCACCGCCGTGGCCAGTTCCAGGGCCGCCTGCTGCTCGGGCTCCGGAAGCGGTTCGCCGCTCTCGCAGCGCCGCACCACAGCCAGCAGGTCACCCCAGCCTGCCGGGACGTCTGGCATAAGAAACACCTTTCGCGTGCGGCCGGACTCCTCTTGCCCGGTGTCGTTCAGCCTTCACCAAAATACCGCCAAACCCGCTCGTGCCCCCACCGGATTGGCGGGGGCACGAGGCAATTTTCAGCCGACAAGAGCGTCAGCCGAGGAAGAGGTCAGCTGAGGCCGTTGGTGCTCAGGAAGTCCTTGGCCACGGTCGCCGGGTCTTCCTTGTCGAGCACGACCTTCTTCACCAGCTCGGCGAGCACCGGCGTGGTCAGCTTGCCGGAGACGGCGTTCAGGGCCGCGGTCACGGTCTCGCTCGCCTTCGCCTTGTTGATCAGCGGCACCACGTTCTGGGCGGCGAACAGGCTCTTCGGGTCCTCCAGCACCACCCAGTTGTTGGCCGGGATGTTCGGGTCTGTGGTGAACACGTCGGCCGCCTGCACCTGGCCGTTCTTCAGCGCGTTGATGGTCAGCGGGCCGCCGGCGTCCAACGCCTTGAAGGTCTTGAACTCCACGTTGTAGATCTTCTTCAGGCCGGGGGCGCCGGTCGGGCGGGTCTTCCACTCCGGCGGGCCACCGAGCACCAGGTCCTTGGCTACCGGCTGGAGATCGGCAATCGACTTCAGGCTGTACTTGTCCGCCGTCGCCTTGGTGACGACGACCGAGTCCTTGTCCTCCGCGGTGGACTGCTCCAGCACGGTGAGCTGGGCCGGGACCGCGGTCTTCAGCGCGGCGTAGACATCCGCGGAGGAGGTCTCGGTCGCGTCCTTCTTGAAGTACTGCAACAGGACGCCGGAGTACTCCGGGATCAGGTCGATGGAGCCGTCCTCGAGGCCGGGGATGTAGGTCTCCCGGCTACCGATGTTGAGCTTCTTGGTGACCTTGACGCCCTTGGCAGACAGTGCGCCCGCGTAGATCTCGGCGAGCAGGGCGTTCTCGGCGAAGTCCGCGGAGCCGACGACGATCGTGTCGGACGCCGCGGGGGAGTCCGCGGGTTCCGCCAACGGGTCGCCGCCGGATCCGCAGGCGGACAGTGCCAATGCGGAAGTAGCGAGTGCGGTGGCAAGGATCAGCCTGGTGCGATTCATGAACCTTCACTCCTGTTGTGCGGGCGACCGTCGGAAGACGGAGGGGTGGAGCAAGTACCTCGACCAAGATGATGAACTAGACCTACGACAGTTCGGTCGCGGATCTGACGCAGACAGGTCTCACCTGGACAACGTTTCGTGCTCAAGCCGGGACAATCCCCTCTTTTGGCGTGGCGGATGTGGCGGGCGGCACACCGGGGTCGATGCGCTGACCGCGGGGAGTTCGGGCATAACGACCGGTCAGTCCGCGGGATACGACGAACACCCCGAGGGCGGCCATTAGCAGGTCGAGGATCACCGCCAGCAGTCCGACCAGCACGGCACCGGCCGCCATCTGCGGGTAGTCACGCTGCGCCCGGCCGTCGATGATGAACCGGCCCAGCCCGCCCAGCGAGACGTACGCGGCGATAGTCGCGGTCGCCACGATCTGCAGGATGGCGCTGCGGATTCCGGAGAGGATCAGCGGCAGGGCGTTCGGCACCTCGACCCGCCAGAGCACCTGACCGCCGGTCATCCCCATCCCCTTGGCTGCGTCCCGGGCCGCCAGGTCGACGCTCTGCACCCCGGCATATGTGTTCGACAGCACTGCGGGAATCCCGAGCACCACGAGCACCAGCAGGGACGGGGCGAGGTAGGCGATCGAGCCGGGCAGGACGCCGGAGAGCGCGATCACCACGAAGATCAGCAGGCCGAAGGTGGGCAGCGCGCGGAGCGCATTGGCGGTACCGGCGATGGCGAGCGCACCCCGGCCGGTGTGGCCGACGTACAGGCCGAGCGGCAGGCCGATCAGGATCACGAAGAACAGCGCACCGAACGAGTAGCCGAGGTGTTCCAGCAACCGATGCGGGATGCCGTCGGATCCGGACCAGTGCGCGCTGTCGGTGAGGAAATCCACCATCCCGTTCACGCCACAACCTCCTTTTTGGCGTCGAGCTGGGGCGCCGGCTCCGGGATCTCCCGGCCGGTGACGCCGGACAACCGCTGCCACGGCGTCAGCCACCGGTTCAGCAGCAGGATCACCCCGTCCAGGATCAGGGCCAGCAGCAGGCAGAGCAGGATGCCGAGCAGCACCACGCTCATCACGTTCCTGCTGAAGCCCTCGGTGAACAGCGAACCGAGCTGGGCGACGCCGATCAGCGCGCCGACCGAGACCAGGCTGACGTTCGAGACCGTGGCCACCCGGACGCCGGCGGTGATCACCGGGACGGCGATCGGCAGCTCGACCCTGAGGAACCGGCCGATGCCCTTGAAACCCATTGCCGTGGCGGCGGCCCGGACGTCCTCCGGTACTGAGTTCAGCCCGTCCGCGACCACCCGGACCAGCAGCGCCACGGTGTAGACGGTGAGCGCGACCACCACGTTGACCGGCGAGAGGATCTTGGTCTGGATGATCGACGGCATGATGATGAACAGCGCCAGCGACGGGATCGTGTAGAGCAGCCCGGCGATGTTCGTGATCGGCGGGTACGTCCACCGGTACCGGCTGGCCAGCCAGCCGATCGGCAGTGCGATCAACAGCCCGAACACCACCGGCAGCACCGACAGCCAGACGTGCGCGATGAAATATTGAGTGACCTCGTCCGGGTGGGCTTTCAGGTATTCGATCATTTGCTGGTCCCCGGAGTGGGAGCCGGCTCGGCACCGACGCTGCGCCGGGAGGCGAGTTGCTTCTCGATCCGCTCGATCACCTCGCCGGCCGAGATCGTGCCGATCAGCACGTCGTTCTCGTCGACCAGCACCCCTCGCCCGGACGGCGAGGACAGGGCGGCGTCCAGGGCGGCCCGCAGACTGCCGCCGATGGGAGCCGTGGTGCCACCGCGCTGCAGCAGTTCCGGGCGGACGGTCTGGCCGGGCGGGACGGCATGCACGCTCACCCAGCCGATCGGCTTGCGCTCGGAATCGACCGCCAGCACCCAGCCTTCGACCGCAGCCTGCTGGACCTTGGCGCCGTCGTCGCCGAGCGAGACGGTCTGCTCGGTGTGGGTCGGCAGGTCGCCGGACGTCTCGAAGCCGAGGGCACGGTAGCCGCGGTCACGGCCGACGAACCCGGCGACGAAGTCGTCCACCGGGTCGGTGAGCAGTTGGGCCGGCGTCGCCAGCTGGGCCAGCGTGCCGCCGACCTTCAGCACCGCGACCTGGTCGCCGAGCTTGACCGCCTCGTCGATGTCGTGGGTGACAAAGACGATGGTCTTGCCGAGCTCGGACTGCAGCCGGAGGAACTCCTCCTGCAGTTCGTGCCGGACCACCGGGTCGACGGCGCTGAACGGCTCGTCCATCAGCATCACCGGCGGGTCCGCGGCCAGCGCTCGGGCCACCCCGACCCGCTGCTGCTGGCCGCCGGACAGCTGAGCCGGGTATCGGCTGGCGAAAGCGGCCGGCAGGCCGACCCGCTCCATCAGCTCCATCGCCCGGGCTCGGGCCTTCTTCCGATCCCAGCCGAGCAGGAACGGCACGGTCGCCACGTTGTCCACGATCGTCCGGTGCGGGAACAGCCCGGCATGCTGGATCACGTAGCCGATGCCGCGGCGCAGGGTGGCCGCGTCCACCGACCCGGTGTCCTGGTCGTCCAACCAGATCCGGCCCGAGGTGGGCTCGATCATCCGGTTGATCATGCGGAGCGAGGTGGTCTTGCCGCAGCCGGAGGGCCCGACGAAGACGGTGATCTGGCCGGACGGGGCCACCAGATCAAGACCATTGACGGCGACCGTGCCGTCCGGGTACCGCTTCACCACGGATTCGAACTTGATCATGCGCTCATCACTCGCTCTCAGGCTCCCGTCGTCTCTTCGACGCCGAGGGATCGTGCGACGGCGGCTGCCTCTCGGGCGAGAAACTGGCCGTAGCGCTCGGCTGTTTTCTGGTCTAGCCGGTAGTCGGGGCCAACGATGCTCAGTGCACCGGCAATCCCGCCGGGGCGCCGGATCGGCGCGGCGATCGCGGTGACGTCCTTCTCCACTGCGGAACGCAGCGTGACGTAGCCACGCTCCGGTATCCGGCCGAGCAGTACCGCACCGGCGGCGCTGCCCTCCAGCGGCACGGTTCGACCGACCCAGCTGGAGTGCCGGATCGAGTGCGTCCCCTCAACGATCGAGATATAGAGCGAGCTGGACCCGGGGCCGCGCACGCTCAGGTAGGCGGATTCGCCGGTGGCTCCGACGATGCTCTGCAGGGCCGGTGCGCAGAGTGGGATCAGTTGTTCGTGGCCGAGAGCCTGGGCGCCGAGCTGAACCATTCGAGGTCCGGCCCGGTAGCCGCCGCCGTCGTCCTCTCGGGCGATGAACTCGCCCTGCTCCAGGGTACGCAGCAGTCGGAGCGCGGTGCTGGCCGGCAGATCTGTCAGCCGGGCGCACTCCGCCAGCGTTGATGCCTGACCGCCGCAGACCGTGGCCAGCAGGGTCAGGGCACGCTCAACGGAGCGGGTCGCTGAGATCGCGGGGGGCTTGCCGGGCATCGTCGGCGCCCTCTCTGAGTCGGTGGAGGACCTTTTCTACCAATCAACATGGCAAAATCGCTCGTCCAGGCGCGTAATTTCATCCAATGGAAACACCATGCCGGTCCATGGCAGGCTGACACGATAAAACCATGGTGTTGTTCTCCAACGGGAGACCCCAAATGTGATCAGGTGGTGAGCGTGGCGGCCGACCAGTTACCGGTGCTGTCCATCGACGGGCGGACGCTGACCTGTGGACGGCTGGCTGCGCAGGTCGGCGGCCCGGTCCGGGTCCGGCTCAGCGTGGCCGCCCGGCGCCGCTCCGAGGCCTCCTTCCGGGCCGCGACCGCCGCCATCACCGAGCGCCAGGTGTACGGCCGCACCACCGGGGTCGGCGCCAACCGCTCCATCGGGGTGGATGCCGGCGACCTCGCTGCCGGTGCCCAGCACACCCTTGCCCTGCTGCGCAGTCACGCCACCAGCGCCGGACCACTGCGCAGCGAGGTCCGGGTCCGGGCCACCCTGGTGGTCCGGCTCAACCAGCTCGCCGCAGGTGGCAGCGGGATCTCTATGACCGCGATCGATGCGCTGGCCGCGATGATCAACGCCGACGCGCTGCCGCCGATCCGCGAGCACTCCGGGATCGGCACCGGCGACCTGACCGCACTCGCGACCACGGCACTGGGGCTGCTCGGCGAGGTGACGCTGACCCGGCCGCTGCCTCCGGTGCTGCTCGGCGTGCACGATGCGCTGCCGTTCTTCAGCTCGAACGCCGCGACCCTGGCCGACGCCGCGATCGCCACCGCCCGGCTGCAGATGCTGGCCAAGGCCGGCCTCGCGATCGCCACCCTGACCGGGCTCGCGGTCTCGGCCAATTTTGAGGCGTTCGGCCCGGTGGTCGAACGGGCCACCCCTGGGCCGGGCGCTCGCCGGGTCTGCCGAACCATCCTGGCGCTCTCCGACCCGGACGGCACCGGCCTGCCACCCTCCGAACGGATCCAGGACCCGTTTGCGATGCGCTGCCTGCCGCAGGTGAACGGCCTGCTGCTGGAGGCCCTGGACCGGCTGGACCAGGTGGTCTCCGGGCATCTCAATGTGGCCGCCGAGAATCCGGTGATCGTCTCTTCGCCGGACGACCGGATGCCGGCCGTGGTCGCCCATCACGGCGGGTTCCATATCCCGGCGGTGTCGCTGGCCTGCGACAGTGCGGCGATCGCCGTCGCCCAATCGGTGCCGCTGCTGCTCGGCCGGCTGGCGATGCTGGTCGACCCGGGCGCCACCGGGCTGCCGGCCTTTCTCGGCGACGGCACCCCGGGCGCCTCCGGGATCATGATGCTGGAGTACCTGGCCGCCTCCGCCCTGGCCGACCTGCGCTCGTCCGCGTCACCGGCGTCGCTCGGTTCGGTCACGCTGTCGCGCGGCATGGAGGAGCACGCCAGCTTCGCCTCGCAGGCCGCCGTCCAGTTGCTGGAGACCGCCGACGCCTACGCCACCGCGCTGGCCTGCGAACTGCTCGCCGCGGTCCGGGCGGTGCGGATGCGCAAGCTGCCGATGCCCGACGCCGGCTGGGGTGCCGTGCTGCGGGCCTGCGCCACCCTGGGCGACTCGACGGAGGACCGGGACCTCACCGCGGACCTGGTCCAGGCCGAACTGCTGTTGCCGGCCCTGGCCGACCTGGCCGGCGACGCCATCCGCGCCGCCGAGCCGCTGCGCGTCCCGCGCGCCCGAATTTCTCCGATCAGCCCCGGTTAGCTACTGGGGGGCGTCGAGAAGGGTGTCGCGGAGGCGGGACTCGCCGGGCGGGAAGGGCTCGTTGATCGGGCGGAGCTCGTCGGCGTAGGACACCGAGTGCCGGCGCAGGACGCCGGTGCTGCTGATCGCGTACTGGCCCATCCGCCAGAGCGGCGGGGAGTAGACGTGGATCGAGACACTGCCCTCGGCCACCCCGGTCATCCGGTGGATGTGGTCCGGACCGAAGCTGTATGCCTGACCGGCCGGGACGGAAACCTCGATGCTGGTCGAGCCGACCGCGAGATTGTGCTCGATCAACTCGCCCTGGGTCACCGCGACCGCGCCGGCCGAGGTGTCGTGGTCGTGCCAGCCGGTGTCGTTGCTCGGCGTCCAGCAGAGCACCCAGACGTCCACATTCGCATCCCGGTGCAGCGAGACGTAGTGCCGGTTCTCGTCGCTGAACCGTACGTGCGGCTTCCAGACCTCGGGCTCGGCGGCCAGCGCGCTGGCCAGCGCCAGCAGTTCCTGCCGGTCGAGAGCGCGGTCGGGGAGGTTCGCCAGGCTGGGCGGGCGGACGTCCGGGAGAACGGTCATGGGGTACCTCCAAACAGGAAACGTCGAGGATTGGTGACGTCGATGGCCCGCTCGGCGGCATTGCCGAAACCGAACGGGACGGGGTGTGCGTACGGGCGGTCGCTGCCCCGGATCACCGCATCGATGCCGAGGACCCGGACCAGGCCGTCGATCGCCTGCGGGCCGTAGCTCGAGGTCTCGACGAAGACGCCGGGATCGACCGTGCCGAATCGGCCGCCACGAGCATGCAGTCGCTCGTGGTGCAGCGGGGCGAGCCCGGCGCCGGCGACGAAGCCGATCCGCAGGTCGGGCAGCAGCGACCGGCCCGCCTCGTGCCAGGACCACCAGGCGGCTTGCTGCTGCGCCGGATAGTCGACGACGGCGGGCCACCAGCAGGGCAGATCCTTGGTCGCTCCGGCGGCCTCGAGCGTCGGGACCGCCCCGGGATGGACGAGGACCGGGCGGTCGGCCTGCTCACAGACCGCCAGCACCGGCGTCAGGCGTTCGAGCAGATGCGGGGTGGCCAGCCAGGTGGCCGGCACCTGCAGCCCGACAAACCCGGCCGCGAGCAGGTCGGCGAGGCCGGCCAGGTCGGGCTCCACACGGCGGATGGCGGCCCAGGCACCGAACCCGGTGGGCAGCGCGGCCGCGCCGGTGTGCCAGCCGTCGAGCAGGGCGCCTGCCTCCGCCTCGGGCAGGTCTTCCAGCCCGAGTGGGCAGGACAGCGAGATCAGCGCCAGGTGCAGGTGGTCCGCCCGGGCTCGGGCGGCGACGTCATGATCGGCGGGATCGACCTGAAACGGCGGCTCGCCTGCCAGGTGCAGCGTCCAGCCGCGCATCATCGGCGGCGCGCTGCGCACCCGTAGCGCCTCGATCAGGGTGTCCGGCCAGAGATGCTGATGGACGTCGACCCCGGTGGCCGCGGCAGTGTTGGACTCCACGGATCACCTCCCGCCGACATGATTCCCTAGCACCTCTGTAACAGGCCGTTAACCTGCGGTGAAGCGCTTCACTAGTGATCACAGTGAAGCGCTTCACCAAAGGCTCTGTCAAGAGATCGGGATACCGTGACGGCATGAACGAGGGGCGTCATCGGCCGACGCTGCGCGACATCGCCGAGGCCACTGGGCTGTCCCCGGCGGCGGTCAGCTACGCATTGCGGGGCCTGCAGGTCACTCCGCAGACCCAGGCGAGGGTGCGGGAGGCGGCCGAGCGCCTCGGTTACGAGGCCGATCCGATCGCCCGGGCGCTCGCCTCCGGCCGGACCGACACCATCGGCGTGCTCTGCGGGTCGCTGGCCGACGGCTGGCATCAGGAGGTGGCGGCCGCACTGGGCCGGGGTTTGATCGCCGTTGGGCGCAACGCCTTCACCCTGGACGCCGGGAACGATCCCGAGCGGGAGGCGATGCTCGCCAAACGACTGGTCGACCAACGGGTGGATGCGCTGATCGTGCTGCCGGTCGACCCCACAGCGGCGCACTGGGGAGAGCTGTGCCGGCGAACCGTGCTGGTGGCGGTGGGCGACGGTCTGCCCAAGGCGGATCCGGCCGTCGAGGTGGTCTTCGACAATGCCACCGGGGTGACGCACGGGCTGCGCCTGCTGGCCGCGGCCGGGCACACCCGGGTCACCGTGCTCACCCCGACGGATCGGTCCACGCCGGACCGGCCCGCCGTACAGGTGGTGCACCAGGTGGCGCCCGGGCTGGGACTGGTGGCCAAGGTGCGCACCTGCCCGCACGACCTGGAGGGTGCGGCGGCGGTGGTGCGCAAGGAGCTGACCGACCGGCAGCGGCCGACCGCCTTCCTCTGCCTGGCCGACTCCATCGCGTTCGGCGTCTACGCTGCCGCCCGCGATCTGAATCTTTCTGTGCCGGAAGATGTTTCGGTGGTCGGATACGACGACCTGCCGGTCTCCCGGCTGCTCACCCCACCCCTGTCGAGCTACCGCTGGCCGGTCGACGAACTCGTTGAGGCCGTCGTCAGTCGGGCCGTGGCGGCGATCGAGACCGGCGAGTGGCGTCCCCGCGCGGTGATCGTGCCGGAGCCGATGCCACGGGGCAGTGTTGCTGCCCCGCGGACCTGACCCCCGGCGTCCATCCGGATCTTCAGGCCATCGGGGGCGTGCCGTACGTCGGCTGGTGCGTCTGCGCCGCCGACTCCTTGGGCATCAGGATCCAGAGGATCGGGTAGACCAGGATCTGGCTGCCCGGGATCACGATCAGGGACAGGATGAAAAGCGCCCGGGTGGCCCAGGGGCCGAGGCCGAAGCGGCGGCCGACGCCGGCGCAGACCCCAGCGATCACCGCGCCATCGCGCGGCCGGTACAGGCCCTGCTCGTAGAACTTGGTCTGGATGCCGTTCACTGTGGTGCTCCACTTCGTCGGGCGGATCGCGACGGTTCGGATCCGACTCCCTCCAGAGTCGCCGACAATGGACGCCGGGTCATCCGGGAGCACCCCGACCGGACCCTGATCACGCCTGGTACGCCCTCAGGGTAGGGGCGCGCCCTTAGCCGACCGAGATCTCCGTGCCCAGCCGCGCCCCGATCAGATCCAGCTCGTCCCCGCTCCAGAATCGGCCCGGGTCATACCAACTCGGCGACCGATCGGCTGGCAGCAAGCCCATCGCCTGGTAGGTCATCGCGACGATCTCGGCGCAGAAGGCCGTCTCCAGGCTGGTGTTCTCTGCTCGTTCGGGTCGGGAGCGGCGTCCGCGGTGCGTGACCCAGCGGGTGATCAGACCGGCCGAGCTGGGGAAGGGCGTGCCGTCCATCCGGGCGATCGTGCGCAGCACGGCGTCCTCGGCCTCCCGGTCCACCTCGGGCTGCAGTTGCCGGAACCAGGCCCGCTGGCCGTACTTCGTCGACCAGACCTGGACGGCGTCATGCAGGTCGTGCAGTTGCGCGCCGCGGCGATGCTCACCGGCCCAGACGTCCGGCAGCGAGCGGCCCAGTTCGGCGTGCCACATCAGCGGTGGCAGGTCCTCCAGCACGACCGCCATCCCGACGTGGTTGACCGGGGCGTTGGTCAGCGTCTGGATCGCACGATCGGCACGGCTGTGACCACGAAACAGCCAGACGTCGCCGGTGCGGGTCAGGTCGACGGCCTGGGTCAGAGACATCTGAGTCACCACGCGCATACCCTAGGGCGATGAAGTGGTGGAAGGTGCTCGGTCTGGCCGGGATGGCAGGGGTGGCCGCCACCGGAGTGATCATCGCCAGGAGCGAGCGCCGCCGACGGGCATATACCCCGGAAGAGGTCCGATCCCGGCTGCACGAACGGTTCGCCGAGGTCGCCGCCGAGTCCGCGGCCGACACCGCCCGGGCTGCCCAGGCGGCTCGGCGGAAGCGCTAGGGCAGCTGCGCCTCGATCGCGGCGAGTACCTCGGCTGCCTCGGGCTGCGTGCCCGGACGGAACCGGCCGACCACCTCGCCCTGCGCCGAGACCAGGAACTTCTCGAAGTTCCACTGGACGTCGCCGGCCTCCCCACCGGCGTCCGGCTGGGTGGTCAGTACCGCATACAGCGGGTGCTGGTCCGGGCCGTTGACGTCGGTCTTCTCCAGCAGCGGAAAGCTGACCCCGTAGGTGGTTGAGCAGAAGGTCTCGATCTCCTCGGCGGTGCCCGGCTCCTGGCCGGCGAACTGGTTCGACGGCACGCCGATCACACTGAATCCGCGCTCGCCATAGGTCTGCTGCAATCGCTCCAGGCCCTCGTATTGCGGGGTCAGGCCGCACTTGGAGGCCACGTTCACCACCAGCAGGGTCTGGCCGGCGAACTGGCCGAGCGTCGTTGACTCACCCGCGAGGGTCTTCACCGGAACCGAGTGGATGCTCATGGAGCTACCCAACCACAGCGAAATGGACAGGTATTCCGGAGCAGTTGTGCCCTCTTCTGGGCTAGGCCACTTGCCGATGCATCGAACGGTACGGCTTCAGCGTGTCGGCGAGCGAGCCGACACATCCTCTCGTGGAAGCGACGAGGGCACGCCGGGCGGTGCTCCTCGGCGCCATAGCGGTCAGCGCGGTGGCATTTGCCCTGACCGACCACGAATCCGTCGGGCTGGCGATCGCGCTCGCCGGTCTCGGCGTTGCGGCGGTGCAGGGCTGGTGCTCCGCTGCGCTCGAGGCGCCGACTGCGGCGGACGGCGATGCCCCGCTCGAAGCGCTCGGCGATCACAGCGCCGCGCTTGATTCTCGGGCCGGCCTGGTCGACGTCGTCGTGCCGTCTGGAGTGCTGGACGGCCGGACCCCGGAATGGGTGCACGGTTCCTTGCGGACGGCTGGATCGGCCGCCGACGAGGTGTCGGCCGCTGTAGATCTGGGCACCGGCGCTTTCGGCAACCTCTCGACCCTCCTGAGTGAGGTGGAGCAGAGCGTCCGCGGAGCCTCCGCGGAGATCAGTGCCAGCCGCGGCATGACCTTTCAAATCCTCGGCCAGGTTGAGGTTCTCGGCGAATCGTCAGAACAGATCAGCGCCATGGTCGAGTCCATCCGGACGATCGCGAATCAGACCAATCTGCTCGCCCTCAACGCCACCATCGAGGCCGCGCGCGCCGGTGACTACGGCCGCGGGTTCGCCGTCGTCGCCGCCGAGGTGCGCAGCCTCGCCCAGGATGCCCGCGCCGCCACCGAATCCATCGACAGCATCGTCGGCGAGATCAAAGAGATGACCATCGCCACCCTCGAAGTAGCCGAGCAGGCGAGCAACCAGGTCGAAGCCACGGCGACCAGCATGGAACACGCCAGCGACAACTTCGATCAGATGCGAGCCGTCGAGGCCGCGGTCGGGCACGCTCTGCAGGCCGCCACCGTCCAGATGGCACCGCTCGCCGAAACGCTGACCCGGCTATCCCTCGACTGGACATTGGAGGAAACGCATGACTGAGCCTGAACATGTCTCGCTCCTCATCGTGGGAGGCGGCCCGGCCGGCTACACCGCGGCGCTCTATGCGGCCCGCAGCGGGCTGAATCCCGTCTGCCTCGAAGGTTTCGACTCCGGCGGCCAACTGTCCCGCTCCTATCTGGTGGAGAACTTTCCCGGCGTACCGGACGGGACCTCCGGCGCCGATCTCGCCAGCCGGATCCGCGAGCAGGCAGCAAGCTTTGGTGCCCGGATCCTGATGGACGACGTGGAGCGCGTCGATCTCGCGCAACGACCCTTCACCCTGACGACGGTCGGTGGTCAAACCTTCCTCGCCGAAGCGGTGATCATCGCGACCGGGTCACGGCCTCGCTCCCTGGGGTTGGACGGGGAGGAGGAGCTGATCGGCAAGGGCCTCGCCTACTGCGCCCTGTGCGACGGTGCTTTCTTCGCCGGCATGGACGTTGTCGTGGTCGGTGGCGGCAACGCCGCCCTGGGCGAGACCCTGGCGATGGCCAGAGTGGCCGGCCGGGTCACGCTGGTCCATCGCAAGAACGAGTTTCGTGCCGACAAGATCGTCGAGCAGGCGGTGCGCGCGCTGCCCGGCGTCGACGTCCTCACCCCGTACATCGTCGAGGATTTCGTCACGACGGACGACGGTTCGCTGGTCGGCGTCAAGCTCCGCAATCTCGATACCGCCGAACTGATCTACCGGGAAACCGCCGGCCTCTTCGTCGCCATCGGGCACGAACCGGCTACCGCGCTGTTCGCCCCGTTTGTCAGGATCGAGAACGACCACATCCTCACCGGCGCAACAACAACGGCGACCACGGTGGACGGCGTGTTCGCCGCCGGTGACGTCGCGGATTCGCGCTATCGGCAGGCGGTGACCGCCGCGGCGTCCGGCTGCATGGCGGCGATCGACGCCGAGCACTGGCTGGTCTCGAAGGAATTCACCGGCCCACCGTCCCTCGGGGACAGCACCCAACTCGCCCGGGTACTCGACGAGACCGCGCGGAACTGACCGCACGCCGGAACTGACCGCACGCCGGAACTGACCGCACGCCGCACTGACCGCACGCCCCAACCGAAGGAGTAGCCATGCTGATCGGTAAGCCGGCACCTGACATCCGAATGACCACCACCAAGGATCTGAACAGCCTCGACCGCGAGTCCTCGCTGGCCGAATACCACGGCAGATGGCTGGTGCTCTTCTTCTACCCGGCGGACTTCACCTTCGTCTGCCCGACCGAGGTGATGGCGTTCAGCCAGGCCGTCCCGGCATTCGCGGAACATGACGCCGAGGTGCTCGGGGTCAGCACCGACGGCATCTTCGCGCACGTGGCCTGGATGGAGTTCCACATCGGCCAGCTTGCCTTTCCGCTGGCCAGCGATCGCAATCAGGCGGTGTCCAAGGCGTACGGCGTGCTCGACGAGCAGGGTCAGTCCGCCCGCGCGGTCTTCATCATCGACCCGCAGGGCATCGTCCGGCACGAGGTCATCCACGACGACAGGGTCGGCCGCTCGGTCAATGAGATCCTCCGCGTTCTCAGTGCGCTGCGCTCGCCGGGGCGAACGTTCGCCGAATACTCCGCGGTCGAATCGGGCGCCTGCGCCGTAGTCCCGGTCGGCTGATCGCCGCCCCTCCGCCCTCCGGGCCGCCTGGTAACCGGGCGCCCCCTGCACGTGAAAGAGGTAACTCATGGCCAGCGTCGTGCTCTATTCCGCCACCGGATGTCCACTGTGCGCCAAATACAAGCAACTGCTCGCTGATCGGAAAGTCACGTACACCGAACGAAACACCACGGAGAACCCTGCCCTGCTCAACGAACTGGCAGGCAAGGGAATCCGTATGGTGCCAACGGTATTCGTCGGCGAGAAGTACGTCACCGGCTTCCGTCCGTCCAGTCTGCTCGAGCTCCTCCCGTAATCCACTGATAAAGGAGATCCGCCGTGCGTAGGTATGCGACTGAATTCATCGGTACGTTTTTCCTCGTTTTCACCATCGTGACCACCGTGCTCGGCGGATCGTCGCTCGCGCCCCTGGCCATCGGCGTCACCCTGACCGCCATGATCTTCGCCGGCGGGCACATCAGTGGAGCGCACTACAACCCCGCAGTCACGCTCGCGGTCTGGATCCGGGGCAAGATCGACTTCCGCGATGTTCCCGGGTATCTGGCAGCGCAGGTCGGCGGCGCCGTCCTGGCCGGATGGGTCGCCCATTTTGTGGTCGGCAAGGATGCATCGGCGGCGCTCTCGCTGTCCGGCGATGCCCTGGGCAAGGCCATCATCGCCGAGGCACTGGTCACCTTCGCCCTGGCCTACGTCGTCCTCAATGTGGCGACCAGCCCCGATCACGAGGGAAACTCGTTCTACGGCATTGCCATTGGGTTCACCGTGATGGCCGGTGCCATCGCGGTCGGCGGTATCTCCGGTGGCGTCTTCAATCCGGCGGTGGCCTTCGGCGTGAGCACCGCGGGAATGGTCTCCTGGTCGATGCTCTGGGTCTACCTGCTGGCCAACCTGGCCGGCGGCGCCCTCGCCGGAATCGCGTTCCGCGTACTCAATCCCGAGGTGTACCAGACCGTTCCATCGATCGAAGCGGTGGCCGGCGGCGGGAGCCGGGTTCCGGTGCAGCGCGCCGCCCCGGCCGAGGTTGAGTCGGTGACGCACTGACCTAGGCCCTAGGCGCGGGCCTGTGCCAGCTGGTCACGGGCGGTTCGGCGGCGTGAGGTGAGGTGGACGTAGAGCGCGACCACCAGGGTGCCCAGACACAGCGCAACCGAACTCAGGCCCAGCGACCAGTGCACCCCGACCAGGCCGCCGAAGAACCCAACGGTGATCCCACTGCCGAATCGCAGACCGTTGGCTGACATCCCGTACACCCCGATCACCCGGCCACGCTTGTCCGGCGGGGCCATCATCTGGACGACGGTCTGCCCGATCGACATCGCCGCCAGGTTGGCCCCGCCGCCGATCACCAGGAGCAGGACGGCCAACAGGTAGCTACCGGTCACCGCGAACCCCAGGGTGGAGACGCCGAAGATGAACGTGGCGACGGCGGCGGCCCGGAAGGTCGGTCGGATCCGGCCGGACGCCTCGAGCAGGATTCCGCCGATCACTCCGCCGGCGCCGTTGGCGAAAAGCAGCACCCCGTAGGCGCTGCCGGCGGTCCCGGAGCCGAGGTCGGCGGCGAAGATCGGCATCGTCGACTGCAGGGCCACACCGATGAAGAACGAGCCCAGACCACCGAGCGCGATCAAGCTGATCAGCAGCGGATCGTCGGCCACCTCGCGGAGCACCCGGACCGCGTCCAGAGCGGACAGCCGCACCCGGGCCAGGCCCTCGTCCCGGGTGTGGCCGGTGAACCGGGTGCGGGCCAGGAAGACCGTCAGCGGCAGGTAGATCAGGACGTTGACGAAGATGCCCGTGGTCGGTCCGAGGGCCAGCAGCAGGGCGGATCCGACCACCGGGCCGAGCAGCACGCCGAGGCTCTTGGCGGTGGCATTCATCCGGACCGCGCTCGGCAGATCCTTGCTGCCGACAAAATCGTGCAACATCAACTGCTCGGCCGGGCCCCAGAGCGCTCCGGCCAGACCATGGACGACCAGCAGCAGGCAGGCGTTCCAGACCGCCAGTGTGTCGGTCAGGAACAGCACGCCCCAGGCGACCGAGACCGACATGAACATCACCTGCGCGACCTGGATCACCCGGCGGCAGTCGAAGCGATCGGCCAGGCCACCGAAGTAGACCGAGAAGAGCAAGAACGGCACCCAGTGGCTGAGAACCTGGAACCCGAGCAGCGCCGGGGAGTGGAAGGTCTGCCAGAGCACCCAGTACGTAATGACATGCTCAACGTTGTCGGCATTCATCGAGAGCAGGCTGCCGCCGAGGTAGTTCCGGCAGTCCCGGTTGCGCAGTGCGCTGAACCGCGCGGGGGCCGGATCGACGCCCAGCGCCGGAGGCGTCTCGTCGATGTGGGTCTGGCCCGGGCCACAGGCGGCACACATCGGGGCTGTCCTCCAAATTCATAGGATGACCCGAAGATTACCCGACGCGGTGGGACGCTGGATGCAACTCTGGACGTCCATGATCCGGAAGACTTTGTCGGTCATGCGCCGACGGACTTTACGTGATCATGGACGGCGCTGGACGGCGCGGGTCGCCGGACGGGAGTCCGATGTGGAGTGCAATCAAGGTGCCATCGAGTAGATGCTGAGCCGGTTGCCGTCCGGGTCGGTGAAGTCGAAATAGTCCACGGCTTCGGGGACGTGCTGCAGGGCGCCGACGTTCACGCCGAGCCGCGAGAGTCGGTTGTGCTCAACGGCGGCATCGCGGACGCCGAACCGGGTCACGACCTCGGCGCCGGAGCGGGCCGACGGCTCCAGGTTCAGTTGCAGCCAGATCGGCCCGAGCTGGAATTCCGCGACGCCATCGGCCGGCTCCAGGTCCGGCTCGTTCAGAGCGAAGACGTCTCGGTACCAGGTCACCGAGCGCTCAAGATCGCTGACCGGTAGCCCGACCGTGACGCTGGAAACGTCCACCGTCTCATCGTAATCGGGTGTACCGGGCGGGTTCATCGCCGAAGGCCAGCAAAGTACGCAAGCTGGAAAGAACGCCGGGGAATCGTGAGGTCCGCACCGACGTCTGCGTGATCGGCGCGGGCCCGGCCGGGCTGACGGTTGCCCGCGAGTGCGTCGGGGCACCCTTCGAGGTCCTCGTCCTGGAGAGCGGGCTCTATGAGCCCGACATCGCAGCCCAGGACCTCGCGGCGAGCTGGACCGACTCGCCGCACTACGAGCCGGATGCCATGGCCGCGGCGCGGCGTCGGCAGTTCGGCGGCACGGCCAACGACTGGTTGCACGTCGCATGGCCAGGCAAGAGCCGATCCTACGCCCGGACGATCGCCGGCGAGGAGGTCGACTTCTCGGCAAAGCCCTGGCAGCCCGGTCGCACGCGAGCAACTGGCAGCACTCCCCGGACGCCTACCAGTGGTACCGGGGCGGCTGGTCGCGGCCGGGCGTCGACCGTTCCCAGTTTCCGGTGCTCGAGGTGCACGTCCAGACTGAGCAGTCCCCGGACCGCGACAACCGGCTCACCCTGGGAACCGGCACCGACGCGCTCGGCCGGCGACACCTGGATCTGCGGCTGTCCTGGTCCGAGGCGGACCAGCAGAACCTGCTGCGCGGCATGCGCCTGTTCGCGGCCGAGATCGAGCGCGCGGGGCTCGGCCGGTTCGATCCTTGGCTCGAATTCACTGGGCCGTTGCGGCCACGCCTCGGCGGCATCCACCACCCGATGGCCGGCACCCGCATGCACCGCGACCCGGAACAGGGTGTGGTGGACGAGAATTGCCGCGTGCATGGGGTCGCCAACCTCCACGTCGCGGGCAGCTCCGTCTTCCCGACCAGCCTGGGCTACGTCAACCCCACGCTGACCGTGGCAGCGCTGAGCACCCGGCTCGCCGACCACCTGCGCTCGGAGCTGTCGGTGTCCGGGACGGTCTACCGGTAGGCCAGGCTCGGCCGCTCCTCGAAGCGATCAACCCTGGGTGCCTGAGCCAGGAACGGCTGGATCTGCTCCCAACATTGCTGGAACCGGCCAGAGCGCACATGGTCGGTGTGCTCTTGCAGGGATTCCCACAGGACCTGGATCAGGAAGGACGAGGGGTTTTCCACGCCACGGCCGACGGTGAAATGACGAAAACCCTTGGACATGAACACGTCCTGGCGCACATCGCACAGGGCGGCCTCGAACTCCGCCTCCCGCCCGTCGAGCACCATGATCTCCAACCGCTCAATCACCACTTCCAGGCCCCATCCAGACGACGCCGCGCCCTCGGGCTGGGCG
>Ga0307513_10000670_pt1 | contig 49089 bp, 40 predicted proteins | sample 15_EM_MG_FD_202174 | JGI IMG/M metagenome (GOLD analysis project Ga0307513, IMG submission 202174) | Populus trichocarpa ectomycorrhiza microbial communities from riparian zone in the Pacific Northwest, United States - 15_EM | ecosystem: Host-associated > Plants > Roots > Unclassified | place... | reverse complement strand
CGCTGAGGCGTCAGAGGAGGGGAAACCATCTGCCCGTTCTGGTTGACGTTGTATCCGCCTGGAATATAGTGCATGAGAACCGGAGATATCTGCTGCATAGGACCTTGCGTTGGAATATACTGAACGGCTCCGCCTCGGTTCTCGCCACCGCCTTTACTCGTACCGCCCTGTGGGGCAGCGAGGTCGCCACTTCCGTTGCTCTGAGGAGGTGAAGGAGCGATGACATAAATTGGGGGTACGGGAGGGGGCATTGACATTGCGGGTGGAGCGGCCATTGCCATGGGTTGGTATTGCGCGTATCCGCCGTGAGGGTACTTCGCCATCTTCGCGTGACTTTTGTGCTGCCGTGGACCGCGTGGAGTAGGTATTGCTTGGACTTGGGGCATGGAGGGTCCAGGGTATGCACCATACGGCTGATACGCGTAGGGATATCCTGGGTAGGTGTATGGGTACATGTTGGGTATGATCGGGCTGGAATGCTTCCGCCCGGGAATCTGCTGAGTAGCAGCGGTGGTGGTGGATGTGGTACGCCGTCGGGCTTTCTTTCTCCCTTGTTTCACTGCGTGTTGTGTTCTGTGTCGGTTCGACGACCCTCCTGATCTTCGAGATCCTCTGGATATATGCGAACCGAGAGGAGAAAGCGAAGTTCCCATACTCGTTCGCGCGGCATCCGAGAGTGTGTTGGTTCCGCTGCTCAGTAGATCCAAGCTGGCTCGGCGAGAGCGAGACATGACGGAACGGTACCACGACGCCATGGGCTTCTTTATCCCACCTTTGACTTTGTTCTTTGCGCGATCTGAATCGCCTGGTCGGTAGTCTACGGTTACACGTTCGTGAGCGACCCATGGGAGATGGTAGAGGCCTTTGAAGAACTTCTCGACGGGGCTGAGATCAGATGCGAATGAGCGACCGTAGAAGGAGGGTGCGGCAGAGATGGTATAGTTGGATGTTGGTGTGGGAGATAGTATGCTGCGTGGGGACATCATCGAAGCGACGGCGCGTTGAGGAGACAGGATGGGCCGGACGGGGGTGGGCGTTGGTACTAAAGGTGGTTCGGTCTGAGCTTGCGCGTTTGCGCGGGTCGGTAGTTCGACTGGGTATGATACTCTCATCGTTGGCGGAGGAGGGACGACCTGCATGGGTGGGGTTCGTGGGCGCGTAGGTATCACTGGCTGTGTAGGGGCTTGTGTCACGGTAGGCGCCTGTGAATCCGAGTAAACCATCACCGTCGTTCGCTCTTGGAGATCCTCAGGATACGGGTGCGCGTCCGGCCTATCATTCGTTGGTGCCTCGTCGCCGTAAAAGTCTGCCTCCTCATCTAGCGATGGTGCTGTAACGGTGACAACAGGGGGGCGGGGCTCCTCGGGGATGTTGCGTATCTGAAATGCGGCGGGAGTAGCTTCCGGAGGAAGGGAACCGCTTGCGACCGCCATGCTCAATCGATGGGCAAACTGCGGGTTCGAAGGACCGATTGAAGGGTTGGAGAGATATCTTGGGAGAGTGTTGCCTCTCGTGATGGCTGTCGCTGTCAACGTTGTGGTCGTGCCACCCTCAGTACCAAACGTCCCTCTGCGAACTAATCGGCCTTTCCCCTTTTCTCGTCCACCGCCCAGTATTTTGGGAAGACGCTTAAAGCCGCTGAAAAATCCTCCGAATCCGCGTTTGGTCTTAGGAAGCTTTGGAGACATCCCGGGAGAGGAAGGACTGGTGAAAGTCGGAGAGTTCATGACGATCGGCCTGCTTCCACTCATCCCCGACTCGTTTTGATACCCAAATGGCTCATCCATATGATTTGGATTTGGATTGGCGTGCATGTACACATCGTCTTCATCCAACCTCTCCAAAAGACGGACTGGGCGCGGAGGAGAATATTGTTGTGTATGTGGGTCGGGCAGCGGTCTCGGCCTGCGCAAGGGGGAGTACGTCTCATCCAGTTCGTCTGGAGGCAGAGGCGGGTTGACTTGATGAGATTGAACCCAGGATTTGGTGCTCGCACTGACGCCGCTGGCATGGCTTTGATGTGAGCCTCGTGTCAAGGTGCGTCGCATCGCGTTTTCGTCCACTGCGGGATCGCCCCTGTATTCATACGTGGAGGGTCCAGGACCATGATGGTCATAGTAACTGGCCATGAGTGTCGGAAAGGAGAGCTAATTTGAATGAATGGCGATTGGACGTCCGTCCCAGATTCCGCGGTTGTGGTGGTTTAAGTTAGCGAGAGGTGGGAGACGTCTGTTCGAAATGCGTTCATCAACGTTCCTTGAGTGAGCGGAAACGTTTGCGAGGAGCAGCTATTCCGCGTGTGACGTAGGCGGTGGAACACTGCCTCCAATGGACCCCACACATTGGCCACACAAACACACACGAGGATGCCATGAGGCCGCTGAAGATAACGAGTCTCATCTGGAAAGAATTGGCCACCACCCTCGGTCAGCCTGGCGAAATGAACGTGAGCTACCGTATTACGAACTGTGATCATGGGACGGAGCTACATTTATGACCCCGTCGTCACTATTCGGTGCCCGTGACCTTGGTGATTCAAAGCCGCCATAACGGGTACGTATTTTCAGTCACTTTTGGAGTGAGTTTGGGCGTCAAAAACACGTCCACAAAGCATATCGAAGTTCAGCGGAGCCAAACCAGTGAACAAGAACCGGGTTGGAACCGGGTGGCCTTTTCGCAGGTCTCTTCAAAGTTCGTGCCAAGCTTCAATCGTGAAAGAATTAGAATGTGCCCAGTACTTTAAATTATAACCATACACTTTCAGTAAACCACCAGTATCTATGTAAAATGAGAAAATACCTTTGAATGCAATTGGGTTTGCGATAAGGGTGCGGAAAATGCCGCTTGTTGCACTTGTTGTACGGATGGTCAGTCACATGTTGAAATTTATGTACGGAAAATCGAAATTAGGATGTCTGCGCATATCAGTGATTACTAAACTATGTCAGTTGATTATGGAGGCATATACAGGATGATATGGTCATAAATGGGCCATACTCATCGAAAACCTCCAGTAATCACTGATATGCCTTTTTCGATTTTCCCGACCAATGGCATCACTGCGGCCTTCCGTCGTAGTACTTCTACCTTATCGGATTCGGCGCCCAAGTTAGGGGGATGATATTACCAAAAATATTTCCAAAAGTAATACACTTGTAATATCCGACTCGGGAGTAAACGATATCGCTTATCAGATTGTACCAAGATTGTACTTATCCTTGAACAATCTTTTCAATGAGGGGCAGATCCAAGGCAGATCGACGTTATCCTCACCACCGAGTTCTAGCTCTGCGTTTCGTTTTTGTTGTCCAAAGTCCCACGAAGTGGCATTGTCCCCGTAATAGCCATCATCCAGCCTAGGGCTCTCTTCGACGCGATGGCCCGTCCAGAACAAACCGTCATCTTCTGCTCACTTTCACGCGTTCGTCGAACCACCCCCGCACACCTTCCCAAGCAATTTGGGTTTCTAAAGACGAAGCAAAGGGAAGAAATTTGGGGTGAAAAACGGAACCCTGCATTCGCAGATGTGGTTCATGACGGACATCTGAATCACTGATATCCAGTTTGGGGGTAAACTCTGACCAATGACAAGGTGTACGCCTGGGGTCATGGAAGCTGGGCAAACACCAGGAGCCCCAATTCACCTTAAGTAGACCATTCACTAGTCGACGATTAGAGATAAACATGGGCAACGGCTGTTCATATCAAATTTTACACGACTAGTAGGCAAACGAAAACAACTAATAGTAACAGATTGATGTGGGTGTTTGGAAGTTGGCAGAATATCTGGACCTTGTTTAGAACAAGCTCTGAGATAGTAAAGCATCGAGCTTACCGGCGGATCCACCCTAATCCTCATTCTATTTAAAGCTGAATTTCTTCATGCTCTCTCCCGGGTTGTGTGATAGGATACAATGCCCAAAATCCTGTAAAGTGATTGCAAGTGAGTTGAGAGCAAGCGAGAAGCAAAGGCTGCTCACTGCATCGGGGAATGGTTTTTCACACCGACAAATCAAACCACAGTCATAGTTATTGCTTTTGAAACACTTGTCATGAGGACAATACTCAGGACAGCCGGCTGGTGATGCAGAAGCCATGAGGGACAGTGCTTCAATGGATAAGATGACGGATCTGATGAAGTGCATGATCAAGCAAAAAGCAGGATTACAGTGGAAGTGTTATTTTCCGTTCTGTTCCGTACGCTTTTTATACCAAAGATTGCCACCTGCTAAGCTTGCCGGCTCAATGGCCAAAGTTGACGTCAAGAATGGTGCAGCATCAAGAATAAGTGCTTCCATTCTTCTTAAATCACCATGTACTTACTAGTCCTCACAGGGAACGTCAGTTGATTGACAACTAGGGCAAAACAGTAGGGGACCTAGGAAAAGTTTCCACAAAGTGGAGCGTATTCGGCACGAACCACCACTCATTTTGGTGAAGGGCAGTGGCTTTATCAAGATCCAATAGTTGTTTGTTCGATATCTACCACTATAGCCTCTGCAAACGGGGACACCGAGATTACGAGTCTTTTATTTATAAAAGCTCGTCTTTTAAAGTCAGCCTCCCGCAATGTGCACAAGATTCCATTGCCTGGGAAAGTTATGTAATCATGTACATAGACGATATCAATTTATCAACATCAACATTCTGTCGCCCGGACTACCTTATATAATCATGTAGATTACGAGTCTTTTATAATAAACCCAGCCTCCCGCAATGTACTTACACAACATTCCATTGCCTGGGAAAGCTTATGTAATCATGTAGATAAACGATATGTAATTTATCAACATCAACATTCCATCGCCCGGAATACCTTAATCTAGATAAGATATGAAAAATCAACTTATATATAGGTACATGATCATATACAATACATGGCAAACTAATAAATACAACAAATAACAGAGGGAGGCGGGATCTACATGGAGCTATGGGATACCGAAATATCAGGGCCGTTTTTCATGAACGAGGTACAGGGCTGTGATACTAAACTAACAAACGGTTAACATTTGTGCATGTACAACGACGTACGAGTAATGCATCCCGACAGCGATTACAGCAAGATCTAACAGATCGTCGTGTCAGTCAAGAGTGTCTCAATGAGGCGAGGCTGTCGACTTACCACAAGAACGAGCGCCAAGGGGATAGCGCACTGGGTGGATCCGAACTTGCTTACGTGGCAGAGCCAGGCAACACGGAAAAAGAGATAGGGGTGCTTACATTGCAGAGTCAGGCTGGAAAAGGAGATAGGGGTGCTTACGTTGCATAGCCAGTGCTGGCTATGCAACGTAATGCTGTGCTGTGCCCTCTTGAAAAAGATGGGCGGCGATGGATTCCGGTTGTTGGGTTGTCGCTGGGCTCGTTGGTCGTCTTTGGGTCGTTGTTCGGCGTTACTAGTCGTTAGGCTGTACTATTGGCGTTGGGTATGGTCGTGGTCGTGGTTGTGCAGTTGTTGTTGCCGTCCCCGTTGTGATAGTCTCCGCCGTGGTAATAGTCGGCGTCTTCTTTTTAGTCGCTACCTGTCGCTTTAAAGTTTAAGGACATCGGTGGGTTAGTTCGTTTGAGGCGGGAAAAATGAGAGAAAAATTTAAATGGACCATGACATACGTCGTGGCCCGTTTCAGCGACACACCAGGCCTCCCACTTCCTAGGTCCCCCATGATGTTCCTCGTTCCCCAAATCCTCCGTCGAGCGACGATGAGCCATCCACATCCCTCTGGAGAGGGGAGGGGCGCTAGGATCCTTGTTGGGGATGCTACTGATTGTGCCCACATCCCTCAACATAGGGGAGGGGCAAACGGTGGGGTGTAGATTCGTGGCTTGAGGCATATTGGAGGAGGGAGGTGGTTGGTGGCAGATGAACCCAAGATCAACCGCGACTCCCGGATGATCTTGAATTCAAACTCCGCCATAACTGCACACGATCTCAACAATTATTTGTGCGATTAAGGTAATAAAACCTGGTGGATACTAGTAATTCACAGACGATGTAACGTTCTAAATTTCGCGTTATAATTTCCCAAATTGAAGACGATAATTAAGATTTATTCCTTATACGGAAGGACCTTGCCTCCCGCATACTTTCCTTCGTCAATTCAACATAAAAGAATACTTCAATGTGAATTAAATTAATTAAAACATGAACAGATATTTTGGTCGAGGTAGCCACTGTTTATGGAAGCTGAGATGGTCAAGGTTGAGTTATTGACTTTACAAGTTACAACAATTATTTCTGCATGTTTCTTAAATATCGTGCTGAATCTGGGGTTTTTCACCTTAAAATTTTGGATCTGACATTATTAGAACGTTCTTAAAATACTACGCTTTGTATTTTACTTATCGTGCTAATGAGGATTTATATCAATCGCAATCTTTGGCGCTACGAGCGGAGTTTGAATCCAACATCAATCGCATCACCGGTTGATGTTGGTTCATCCTCCCTCATCTCACCGCCACCATCTTCGCCCTCTCCAGCTCCTAACTACATGCAACCACGCCGCCTGGAGCCCCTTATGGATGTGGGCCTGATAGACAATGCCCCCAGCAAGTACAGGGACACGGATCCCAGCCACATCCGCCCCTCCCCTCCCCAGAGGGATGTGGGCGGCTAAACGACGCTCAACGGAGGAGTTAGGGAGGGATGGACACCAGGGGGGACCCAAGCAATGCGAGGCCCACTTAGTACGTCACGAAGGCGTGGTTCTCTTTCTTCCTTGCCTCTGACCACGCCGACGTTTTTTGCTCACGTGAATGACGCCAGCATGAGGGAACGAGGACCCAACGACGAAGAGTAGGACAACGAGACCCAATGAAAATAAGTCGGACCCGGTGACGTTCCAAAGACGATGAGTAGGCCCTGACCGCGACCCGATGATGATGAATGGGCCCACCAACGACGACGAGTACGGGCCAAGTGACAACCCAACGACGAGGATGGCCCGACGACGAGGATGGCCCGACGACGAGGATGGCCCGACGACGAGGATGGCCCGACGACGACGCATGGCGCCGAATGATGACAAGTGGGCCCACCAGCGACGACGAGTACGAGGCAGTGACAATCCAACAACGACACATAGCGCCGAACAACGACAAATGGGCCCAGCGACGCCCCAACGACGATGCATAGCGCTGAACGATCACGAGTAAGCCCACTACGAACGTGCGAAGTCGCGGGAAGGTGGACCGAGCCTATCGCCAACACGTCGAACATGAACACAACCATCTCTACACGGTTAGCGGGGGCCTTCGCGAACGCGTAAAATGAAGCAGGAAGAAGGCGGTGACAACGAAGGAGAAACAGGATGACGTGGGACGCGGGGAGGCATTATTGGTGAAGTTTTTTTTTTTTGGCTCCTGCTCCTGGCCCTTCTCCCTGCACTTATTGCCCATGTTCGTTTCCGCTGTCTCTGAGAAATGCAATGCGGCATACTTGAAATGCCGGGTTTGTTCGTCCTCCCATTCCTCTCCGCATTCTTTTCGTCCCCCGTCCTTTCCATCACATCTACTTAGCACCCTAACCGTTTCCCACCTTTTTTTAACATTACAATCACTTCTTTATTTCTCACTTCTACCCAAAAACATCATATGCAACTTTTTGTTGTATATTAATTACTGTATGTGCCTAATACTGACTTGAAAACGGTTTTGTTAATTGTAAATGCATACTCAAGCAACGTGAAAGAAAAAAAGACTCGTATTGCCATGCGCAGCAATGGCCCACAAGGAACAAGTAGAGTTCGGTTGATTGCTCTCTGTAATTGGTCTGACCTAAGTGGAGCTGACTTGCAAGGTGTGTGGAAGTGACAAGGCCATCGAACGTAAGGCATCGAATGTACACTTGTCACCTCGGTCATGAATTTAGCTAAGGGTAATATTTTGGACAAGTTTGATTGAACTCATGGAATTTATGAAGTGAAATTCGTTGTGTTGTCGCCCGTGGGGAACCCTGATACGACGGCCGTGGTTTAAGGAAGGTAGGGGTCATGTAGTTTGAACGCCTTCTACTGATCTAACTCCACTATCTCTTGTTCCCATTTGTCCCAACCATCCCAGCCCTTCTTCGCTTTATTGGAGAGCAATCCAGATTTTGAAGTTCTTCAGAAAACTAGTTCCCCCGAATTCATCTGTCATTTTGTATGTCCTCCGTCTGTGAGATAAAGAATATATCGGATCTCCCTGAAGACTGGGTACTTGATACACAGCCCCTGCCTTGGTTGGATTCATTTTGGAATCTGTCACAAATATGGAATCGAAATTAATATGGTTAGCATGTTATGTGATTTCCCGTGTTGGGGTATTCATATCTTCAAGTCTTATCTAAATATTTGTTTCTGGCTCTTCCAGCTCAATTCCAGTTCTAGCACACGCGCTACAATTGGACGTAATGAGCTGGCCACAACACGTTTTCTAGAGAGCTAGAGTAACGAGGGAAGCTACCTCTACTAGTAGCGATTCTAGGAACGTGCGATTTTCCTGATGCGTACCCTTGGGACATCAGAGCCTGTCACCGCTCACAATCCAAAGACAGCCTGACATAGTCAATGATTACGAAAATCCCGTGCTTCCTGACTCAAAACATGACAAAATTCACAACTCCAAGCCATCTACTAACATTATCCCACACATTCAAGTTGTCAGGACCCACCTGTCCTGCTCGCCAAAATCAAATGGTAAAGGGAGAAGTGGACATACCCCTTTCGTGGACGCCGGACGGTCGGGTGAGAATGAGAATACGAGAAATATTGCAGTGGTGCAGGTGATCATCATGATGCAAGGTGTGGTGCTCACGGAAGTTCTTCATGGAAGTGGTAATTTCCAGCAAGGCTGCACGATACCGACTATGATGGATTGAGGTCCACACAAGATTGGATAAATTCATTGGAAGTGGCGGATCGGAATCCGAGCTTGTGCATCTGTTTCACTTGTACCAAAATTAGCTTATGACGAAATTATCCTCCTTTATTTGGCTGTACTCTTGGGAATATCCTTGTGTCGTTCTGGAATCTAGATGACAGTGGTGAGGAAATTCCAAGCATTTGCTGCATCGACATTAAATGGCATGTGGAGTCTCCATCAGACATGGAATGCCTTCCAGCATGGCGCAGCCTCCGGGGATTCCTAACGCCTGACTGTTAATCGGCGAGGACTAACGTTCAGCGGATCCGATCTCTCCGTATGTAGTTTGCACAACGTTAGCCCAAATTCAAGCACGTTCTTCCTTATCTACCTACACCCGGGGGTATGACACAAGCAAAATAATATTCATTATTTATATTCAGACGCAGCCTAGTAAGTGTTCTGGATCTCTGAAGTCCGAAGAAGCTAGTGCGTACAGCCCTTTCTTTAATCTTCAAGGAATATAACATTTCAACGTAGACATTCCCGGCTTGACCAAACTTTACAGCGTTCTCTCGAGAAATATTTCCCACCGGCCCATCTCAGACAGATTCCAAGATCTACACCTCTTTCTGTCGTTCTTTTCTTGTTCGCCACAGATTTGAATTTGGCCATAAAAATATCAACGGAAGCGTTAGCGATACCGCGCCAGGGGAACAAATGGCCGTGGCGCTTCCCTGGTGACATGGTCGTATTCACACACCCTTTGACTGGCTGAATCCCGCGCTTTGTACGCGAGAGGTGTGCGTTGGCGAAGTTCACAAGCCGGAGTTGTGTCCACAGGGTATTTTCAGCTGGAGAGCGAGAGAGAAAGGGCGGGCCGGAAGAAGTGAAAATGGCTTGAGGTAGCTCAACCTACGAAACGCAAGAAGTTCGGCGGGTCCCTCATCCGGGCGACAAAGAACCATGGACCCTCTCATGAAGCTAAAAAGGGATTTTTGGGCAGGCGAAGTCATGAAGCTGAATGGCGAGGCACCTGTCGGATTCAGTGGAGAAGGTTCGACTCTTCCTGTGCTTGTGCGATGGGACGGCGGTAACAATAATATCAATGAAGTGCATGTCGTTGAAAAGATCGCTGTTGGGGCTTGAGCTTCAAGCAAAGAACGGATCGTTGGGGTGTCTTAACGCTGGACGTAAAAGGGCGCAGGTTAGATTGAAATTTGAGCGGGCAGGGGAAAAGGGGGGACGCCGTGCGTTTAGGCCTACCGTTACTGTTAAGTGAAACCAAACCTTGAACCAAACTGCTGTTGAGCCCGAGACGCTGCTGTCCCAGCTGAAACTCACAGTGGTCCGAGTGTGAGTTGGGTTGCGATGCGGCCGGGCGTTATCATGGGCGATGGAGTACGAGTGCTAGCCTAGCAGGAGGGTGCTATTGTGCCTGCAGCATCCAAACGAGGATATACTCAAAATGAGCGTATGCAGAAAAGAAGTCGCTCCGTCATAACGCGAACAGTTGACCGAGGTCGTATCGTCATCGTTGTCGTCATTTACTTTCCTTAGCCCTCTAACGGCCTTTGCCGCGTCTGACACCCTTCAAAAGCTTTACCGTAATCTGGCTACTACAGCCAAACCTTCTCATTCCTGCTATAAATTTTGTCATCTCAGCCAAGTATATAGTTAACTTGATGTATTCAGTCGAGAATAGTGCTAAACTTGTGACATTGAGCCACCCTCTCTACATTCCCAGTCTACTTGCTGCTTCCGAATCTCGCAGGACTCAATCTCACAAGCCCTCTCACCCCTTCCGCGCACATCAACCTTCCTAAACGAAAAAAAAAAAAAAAAACAAGCCTCCGCCCGGCGCCGCCCATCTAGGATACTTCACGCTGCGCAACTAAATTGAAATTTTCGCGCGGAACTCGTTTATTGTTATCATCTCGATCCCAGCCTCGCATCACCAAGTCATTGTCGGCGAATATATCCTATCCAGAATATCATCAACAATACTCATCAACACCCCTTCATTCACGCATTGTTCAACCAACCACAACGTGCTGTCCAATACTTGATTCTTCAGTTGTCAGTACGTAAGGAAGAACCCCACCGCAAGTACATACGCTGTCTCGCCTTGTCTTGCCTCGCCTTGGCAATGACACTAACCGCAACGGGAAATCCGAGTCTCCGGCCCCCCTTCTCGTGATCTCCAAGAAGCACACCATGTCAGATGGCCCCACCTCGATTTCTTAACATTCAGCCCGTCATCAGCAATGAAGTTCATTTCTCACAAGTTTCCATATCCCAGAAAGAACGTGCATCGTGCCTGGGACCTGTTGCTTTTGTGTGGCTTATTTTTCCATTAGAGTGTCGTCTCGAACCTCTAAAACTGGTCAAAATGGGACTTGCATTCCCGCCCTCGTTTTCAGCTGTCCGTCGCTCATCGCAGCGTGTAATTTACCCTTCATCACGCCTGGAGCTTGTTGCCGCTGTCGTATTGGTATCCACCGTGTTTCCCGCCGTGTTATTTCATCTCGGTTGGCGCTTAGCGCACCCGTACGTAGAAACCATATTAGTCTAATACTGAACCCATATTCGTAGTTAGTTCACCCGCTTGGGATGTTTCCTTGCTTTTGGGCGGGAGACATCCTGGCGGTTTTAAATCAAAACAGGGAGTTAAAAGTGTCCAATGAAATCTACACGCGAGTTTTTCTTCTTTTATTTGAACTATAGAATACATCGGGTGCACTACATGGAACGTAGGCGCTGCACTCACCTATTCTCACGCAAACCTCACTAACTCAGTGACACACCCACAAACCCCAGGCCAACAATTCGTCATCCCAGCCTTCGTCGTCGCCGTAGAATTCATCGGAATCACCGACGCCCCACTCTTTGTTGTTATCTGCCCAAAATTATACTACTCAACGTCCCCGTCACGCCATAGCTTCCCAGGAAGGGTCGCCGCCTAGGGTTAGAACGGGGCAAAATTTTTAAAAAACTACTCAACGTCCACCCACCCAACCCAATCACCCCGTCACTGGGCCCAAACGATCGCGCACTGACATCAGCTACCTAAAGGCCCCATTGATCACGAAAAGCATCCATGTACGAGTGAAGTCACAGGACATCATACGACACGAGCAAAAAAAAGTATGTGAGAGTGTCCAAGTCGAAAATAACGTGGAACGCCATTGAATGGCTCATGACGGGGGAACCAAGCGAGGACGAAAAGAAAGGAACAAAAAGCACAGCACGTCATGAGAAAAACCCAACCCTCCTAGTTGAGGAGAAAAAAGGGAGGGGTGCATGTGTTGAACAAGAGTCGCTGGGTATTATTCCGATACAGAACTGGGGTGCGAATGCACAGAAAATACAAGCGCGTGGAGGAGATGGATAACAGGTTGACAGACTAACGCAAAAAAAAAGGCCGCCATATAGCCATCACCAACACCACGGGTCAACGGAATGCAACCTGAGGCAAGAATTCGAAAACTCACGTGCGAAACCAAAGTGGGGATGGCCCAAGATGGTAAAGAACAAAAATAGAAACGAAACAAAACAAAACAAAACAAAACCAAAAAAAAAAAAAAAAGAAGAAAACGAAAAGAAAGAATTCGAAAGACATAAAATAGCATACAAAAAGGAAGAAAAGAACAACCCGGGGTGGGGAAGAAGAGCCCAAGTCCGAACAAACGCGTCACAATGGCAGCCGTATCTATCACCAACACCACCGACTTTAGAAGAAATGAAGATGAGTACCCATATCCGAGGAAGGCTCGAAACCTCGAACGGGGGTGCAAGTGGACGACGTATATGACCAAAGCATCGTCATTGTCATAAGTGGATATGCAGGTGGCCACGATGATAAAAAAACAAAACGACCGCCACATCATCGCCACGCAACGAAAACAAATAAAAAATTGCAAAGATCGTAGGAACACAACCCCGGGCAGCCAAAAGAATCCGAAGAACTCGCACACGAAAAAAAAGGGGGCTCAAAGATTCGGAGATGATGCAGTGGATACCTCACTGCGGGTGGGAGCGCGAAAACCCAAAGGGGAGGAGGGTACGCAGGTCTTGGTCGCGTTGAATGGTCATAACGGCGAACAAAGACAAAAATGGAAAGAAACCGAAGAAAGAAAAGAAGAATTAGAGGAAGAGACAAACTCAACAGGCCAAAATATCCTCCCCTCCACTTCAAACTCGCCGGAAAACACGGGCTCGTAATTATTATCATTTATTCCCAACGAGGCCTGTGCGGCTATGCGCATCCTTCGGTGTAGCTTCGTCAATTGGTTCTGGCATTTGTCAAAGGACAGGAGCTTGCCTGCGAAAAATGTGGCCACGAAAGAAAAGAGGAAAGAAAAAAAAACACACCCATAGCATTGAACCTAACATTCCCCTAAATCGCATTATTCCGCTTCTTGTCCCTATAAAGCGTCATCACAGGATAAAAGATAAATAGACACAGCAGCCCAGTATCAACAACACAAGCGCCGGGATGTTGATGATACCGCGCCATGGGAATGAGTGGCTACGGCGTTTGCCAAGGGGTATCGTCAAACCACCTTTTGACTTGGTCAAACCCCCAGTTTCGTACGCCCATATGCTCGAGGGCCATGTAACAAATCCTCCTCCATCGGCTCATTCTCATCTCCACTCGGAATGGCGCCCCCAGGATACTTGGAGTCCACGAGCAATGAGCCAGACGAAGACATGATGGACGCGTGGTTCGATGTTTCCAAACCTACAAAACGCGAGGTGGTGGGCGGGAGAAGTCCGTCCTTTTCTTTCCCTTCATCAGCGAGACAATACAGTACCATCGACCCACGACTGGCAGACGAGAGGGGGAAGGAACGAGGGAGCCTTGAAGTGTTGTGGGAACCAAGACCGAGTGCGGACATGATGTTGTCGTCCGCTGCAGCTTGGGCAGTACTGAGAGTCGAGCTCGCATTGGGGGAAAACGCGGATGTAGGGTGGAGGGAAGGACGGGTGGAACACCGAGACGCGGGTCTGGAATGGGATTGCGGGCGTTGGAGGAGGGCACAGTGTAGGACTGTGAAAACGGATTGTTGGAGAAGCTGGAGGGAGGGGCACCGGTGGTGTTGAGTAGAAAAGGGGCGGAGGAGGCGGAGGACGCCGTTCGGATGGCCCATTGTTACTGGGACAACAGGGCCTGCTACTGGAACAGTGAGTGGTCCGAGGGAGAGATACAAGCAGCCGCGAGCCTTCGTCGGCAGAAAGTGTGCGGGAAGTGTTGGTGGGGTAAAGTCGATGAACTGTGCGTCTTCCCAGAGACGGCTGTTCGAGCTCGAGCCTGAATCAGAGGAGCCGCTCGCAGCCGCAGCAGCATTTGGAGGTGACTAGTGACGGCCAGCGTCCGGGTTCGTTGCCATCGTCGTCCCTTGTCTAAACGAGGGTATAGTTCCAGAAGAATTTTTTTTGACCATACACAAAGCTCAAGTCTCTCTCTATTTTCCTCCTCGTCGTCCTAACTTTTGACCAAGGTAGGCGCCGTCGTAGTTGTGGTTGTGGTTGTGGTCGTTGGTGGTGGCGCGAGGTGGAAGAAAAGACAAGGTAATACAAGGGAATTTCCTTACCTTATGTAATCATTCATCTAAGGCATCACTCAAGCATCACTAGCACTTGCCGTGTGCTTACCCTCCTCCAGTTGATGACAAGAATAGTAGTAGTAGTGGGATTGTTTGGGAATTGTAGGTGAGTACTATAAAAAGTGGGATTGAGAAGCAAAGAGCGGGAATCCCGATTGATAATATAAGAGTGGAAATTGTGGAATTGTGTTGAACTTGCAAACAGTGGGATCGTGATGTTTATTACTTAGTAGGATTCTCCATCTGGTCTCCATCCGTTGCCGAATAGTTCGAAAATCTGCCAAGGCCCATATTCAGTTTCGATTCCGGTTGCAAGTCCCTCAAAATATGTCTTGAAAATTATATATAACTTAGATGAACGAAAAATGTACTGAAGGTGTAATCGGTAACTACAAGTATGATACATCTACATGAGAATAAACAATGAATACTGAAGCTTACAATTCACGACGTTGTTTCTATCTTGTGCTCTGGGTTAGTTGTGGTGACTTAGCGTGGGTTTTGGACCCATATCGTCGTTTGTGATGTTGAGAGGGGTCGAATGAGGTGGCTAGCTGCGCCGTTGTTCACAGCAAGAAAGGAGGGGCGGCGAGTAGTCATATGCAGTGCGCTTTCCACGAGCCTGGTGGCGCGTAGGCTTTTTTTCCTTTGCCCCCATCCTTCCAGTTGCTCGCCGCACCCGACTCCACCTACACTGTCCTTGTCATGGCCCCTGCCGTTGTTCCTTCTCACCGTGGGTCCATGCGTCATTAGTCTCAGTGGATTAGTTGACGGAGGCATGTGTTGTTTTGCCGTCGAGGGGGAGAGAGGGAGGAGATGAACAGAAACAGTTGTGTATTCTCGGCTTGGCCCTTGGCCCCTAAGAACATTGATTGACAGGCGCCGCAAATGCCGGCCGAGTTATACTAATCTTGGCATCGAAGTAGGGGGGGCTAGTTTCATACTAAAATTATTAGGTCGGACAAATTAGCGTCGGAATTTGTGGTTCCGGAAAACGAGGCAGTGGAGGGATCTTGAAGAGTTCCTGAACTGCATTTACCAAGTAACAAGGGGTGAGAACCGGTTCTTTGGATTGTTGTTGAAGGTGCATTATAAAATTTGAGATTCTTCGCTTCATGCCCCCCACGCTTCACCTGCAAAGATGCGCTTCACCTCTTCCTTGCTTTCTTCCGCTACTTTAGTCCTCGGATATTTGACGAACGCAGCACTATGTATTCCAACAGATGAGCCTTCGAACCTTATGGTTAACAACAACCAACAACCATTCCACTCTACGGGGAACTGTACGCGCCTGCTTTCCCTAACAGCCACGTTCAATGGACTGACCAGCTGTTCTACCAGCCACAGCCACTGCGATACCTCTCTTCAATATGCTCATACCATGGCTGCGAGAAGGATTGGACCCTAACGTCAACTATGGCGTTGTAAGCGGTCAAAGCGCTCCATTGGTGAAGGACCATTTTATTGAGCTCCAATTCATACGAAACTACATCCTGAGTTACACCAATGCCCTCTCCATTGATGCCTTCGACACCATAGTGGGTACAATTTTGTCTTGTGTCCGGAGGTTTTCACTCCATAACCTAGGTTCAATCCGCCAACTCGATAAATAACGTGTTTTCGATCAATACCAACCTCAACAACTACAAATCAAGAATAAATCTGTCACAATACATTGGAGATGCACGGATTCACCCATACTTGTGTTCCAATTTTACAAACGATCCAACACTCGTGTGGCAGCGTACCCAAGCATTTTTGACTGGCTTGATTAATAACGCAGATCGTTCTGTGAGTGCGATTGGAACTAGGATTAGCAATGATATTGCATTGGGAACTCTCCGGTGTCCATAGGGTGTAATGGTGCAGCAACTCGGAGTAGCAACTTATATACCTACAGGCTTGCTTTTCTTTATCTGATCCTCTCTTGTCCTTGCTCTATAGACTAAATTGAATATGTGTGCTCAACCAATGCATTATGGCTGTTACTTTCGCAGATACATTGTCTGACATGAAAATACACACAACCTTAATTGGAATATATAAGTTCTTGCAGAGTCGTGGCATTATACTGAGCGCGCATCACTTCTTTCGCATACTGTCACAACCTCCGGTCGTGGGGGTCTTTTTAATTCTTTTGCTCTCATTTCTCTTTCCTAGCTCTTTCATTTATTCTCGCCGGAAATTAGCCTTAACACATGAATGCTACTAGCTAGGATACTCTGTTAAATAAATGTATCAGTGCAGGAACGACTAACGAGCGCCTACATGTAAAGCAAGCCTAAAGTGATCATTAAGTTTTATCGACGTCTTTTGGATGGAGGAGTTGAACTTGGGAGTTCTTACATTTACCATAAAGCTGTTCAAAATATTTACACAATTGTGCCAGCATCGACAGAAGTTCCTAAACGGTGGACCTTTTTCCTTTTGGGGCCTAGCCTCGAGGCCTATATATGTACCACGTCGCAATCCCCAACGCGCCCACGGATAGGATTTTTCCTTGAACCGATTGCAGTTCTCCTGTCTGTCGTATACACCCCAGTCGATGCCGGCGTTCCAACTCTCACCACCGATGACGACGGATTTTAAACCAATTTCCATTCCAATGTGATGTACACCACCGTTGAGAAGCCGAATTGTCATCGTACGAGCTACTTTTTGATTCCGAAGATCCGGTACACTGGAACTTCCACCAGAACATTGGACAATTTTTACCTTTTTGTCATGCTTCCATACGTATTGTCAACAACAATCCCTGAGTCTCCACTATGCCATCAGATTTTACTTACTTTTGCAAATGCATTCAATCAGGTGTTGGCCTCGTTCCCAGGCGTTTCTCATTAGCGTTCCAGTTCTTCCATACCATTCGGGACTTTATTCGGGTGCTCAAACATCCTTATCTCTGGAACATCGTTCCGATTCCGCCGAGCAAGAAAGCTGTCGCATTCGACAGGAAAAGATCGCTGTTGGAGCTCGAGCCTGCGGTTTAGGACCACAGTTATTGTTGAGTGAAAAAAAAAAACTGTTGTTGAGCCTGAGTGAGGCGCTACCGTGCTAGGTGAAAATCAGAGTGGTCTGAGTGCGAGTTGGGTTGCAACGCGGCGGGCGTTATCATGTCGGCAATGGAGTCTGAGTGCTAAGCTTAAGTAGTAGGGGGGTGCTTTTGTGCATATAGCGTCCCAACGAGTGTATACTCAACATGAGCATATGAACACAAGTCGCTCTGTGTCGCTTCGCTGTCATAACACATGACTGGCCGTAGTCCTGTTTTTACCGCGCCCCCAAAACCGCGCTGGAAAATGTTTATGTAATCTTCGGACTTTGAATCTTCGTCGCGTCGAGTCCACGCGACGACGGAGGTCCTTTGCTATTTTTTAGAGTGAAAGTTCTTCCATTTAACTCCTGTATCCTTTCATAAAAATTTTGGGCCCAGAGGACCTGTGGTTGCGTGTTTTCCTTGTCGGTAGGAAATGAGGCCAAAAGCGGGGCACGTGAGCTGCAGCTGGTACACTGATTTTACGAACACTTCCACATCCCGTCGAAAGCTCCTAATTTTTTGTTTAGAGTACCTATTAAGATCAAATACAAAGTTCCTCTCTAAAAGATATGAAATGAGCCTCTAATTGTCCCGTTCTGTGGAGGGGAAGACAGTTTCAAAGTCCGAAGATTACATAAAGATTTTCCAGCGCGGTTTTGGGGGCGTGGTAAATCACAGACTTCATATATCGTGATCCCGTAGGCACATCACATATATCGAAGTCTGTCTAGGAGACTAGACTGGCCGTATTGTCGTCCTTGTCGTCATTTGAGACTTCTAGTGACGGCATTTGCCGCGTCTCACATGTCCTCAATCCTAACGAAGATGAGTACCCGTGTTTCCCACCGTGTTATTTCGTTTGGCTTAGCGCTTAGCCCGTACGTAGAAACCATGTTAGTCTAAATTGTCTAATACCGAACCCATATCCGTTGAATGGTCCACGACGGGGAAACCAAACGAGAACAAAAAAAAAAGGAATAAAAAGCACAGCACGTCGTGAAAAAAAAACCCATGGCTGCTACTTGAGGAGAAAAGGGGGGATGCATGTATCGAACGAAAGTGGGTGGGAGTTGCTTCGTTACAGAACTTGGCACAGAACAAGGAGGAGAGAATACAAGCACGTGAAGATGGAGAATAAGTTGACAGACTAACGCAAAAAAAGGCCACCGTATCGTTATTAAAAACAGCACCGATTAACGGAAATGTACCTGTATCCTAGGGAAGAGCTCGAAAAACTCGCACGCGAAAAAAGGAGGTGCAAGATTCCACCCAAGATGACGCAATTGGTACGTGTGGGTGGGAGTGTGAAAACATAACAGAAGTCGTCGTAGTAGGAGAATACGGGGGTTGTGGGCAAGTCCACCTCAGACTCATCCGAAAACACCAATTCGTGCTCATTCCCAGGGAAACCTGTGCCGCTACGTGCCTTCTTCAGCATAGCTTCACCAATAAGTTCTGGCATCTGGCAAAGAACAGGGCCCTGACCATAAGAGGAACCAAAAAAAAAAAAAAAAATACACCCACAGCGTTAACCATAACATTTCCCTGAATCGCATTATTCCGCTTTTCGTCCCTATAAAACGTCATCACGGGATAAAAAATGAATAAACAGCAGCCCCAGTATCAACGACACGAGTACCGAGACATTGGCAATACCGCGCCATGGGAAGGAATGGCTATGTCGTTTGGCAGGGGGTATCGTCGAAGCATCTTTTGACTTGGCCAAACCTCCTGCTTTGTACGCCGTATACGCCCGTGGGTCGTGTAACAAATCCTCCTCGTCAATCGGCTCATTCTCATCTCTACTCAGGCCGTGCGCATACAGGATGAAACCATGTACACTCGGAATAGCGTCCCCCGGGATACTTAGAGTCAGCGAGCGACACAAACGACGAGCCAGATGAAGACACGACGGACGCGCGGTCTACCGTATCCGAACCTAAAAAATGCAAGTTCGGGGTGGGAAGCCCATCCTTTTCATTCCCTTCATCTGCGAGACGGTACAGCACCATCGAGCCACAACCCGCAGGCGAGAGGGGGGAGGAATACGGGAGTCCCGAATTGTGCACGCCTAGACCGAGTGCGGTCATGATATTGTCGTCCGCTGCAGCGTGGGCTATCGAGTTCCGAACGCGGGTGTAGGGTGGCGGGATCCCCAAGACGCGGGTCTGGACGGGGAGGTGGGGGCGTTGTAAGACCGTGAACACGGATTGTTGGAAAAGCTGGAAGGAGGAGCACCGGGGGGGTTAAGCGGGGAAGGAGCGAAGGAGGTGGAGGAGGCCGTACGGATGGGCTGCTATTGTTGCTGTTGTGCTTGACAACAAAGCTTGGTGTTGCACCAGCTGGAACTGTGAGGGGTCCGAGGGAGAGTTGGGTTGAGATGCAAGCAGCTGCGAGTCTTCGTTGGCGGCGGGTGTGCGCGCAGTGTCGGTACGAAAAAAAGATAGACCGTCTGCAAAGCAAAATCGAGTCTCTCCATTGCCTGGTCGTTTGTTGTCCTAGCTCTTGACCGAGGTGGGCGTCGTCGTTGGCAGAAAGGTGGAATGATGTATTAGCTAACTACGTTACATAAGTAACTCAAGGACAAGGGTGATCGTGCCAGGAGACACGTGATCTCGTCGCGTGTGGAAAGGGACGCGTCTAGATCTTGAAGACGCGATTTTGAGTTGCAACATAGGGATGGTCAACTGAACATTGAACCTTTGAATGTAGGTATGCCACGTCCTGTGGCATGAAAACGTGAGCACACCAACATAAAGCAGAAATAGAATGGGCGGTAAGTGGGTCGAAAAATGCGAACAGGAAAGGCCCTGGGAAACTGGAGCAAGGACGCAGGGAAATGGAAGAGGGCAAGGTAGTTCTCTTGCTTCTTCTTCCTATTTATCTAAATAATTTAGGGAACACTTGAAAATTGTTCAAATGAGTCTCGCTTACAAAGGTCATGTTCAAATTCGGCCTAAAGGGCTAAACTTCCAAGCCCGCTGGCCTCTTGAGCCTCCATAATCCCGGAGAGGCTGCCGCTTAGAGCGGAGTGTGAGGAGATGTCCTCATTTATAACTTGGTATCCAAACGAATTTCTAAATACTCTATCTCCAAGCCATCAATAGCGACTAAAAACACGGTCGTGACAGTGTTGCAGGAAGCAAACATGTCCGGACATGACATGTGCTACTACGGTTCCGTGCAAGAAATTTTGTAAGCGGCCAAGCGGTCGTGACTTTCCTCTCGGTTTCAAAATTCACTTTCCTTCTTCTTTTTCTTCCGGTGGATATCCAGTTTGGGGTAAACCTTGACCAAGGTGTATGCCTGGGCCCACAGAACCTGACCCAATGCACATTAATCAAACCATTCACTAGTCAATGATTAGAGATAAACACGGAGACCCATTCATATCAATTCGTACACGACTACATACTTACCAGGGGCCCTCACAGGGAAGGTTAGGACAGGTAAACACAAAAGGTTAGGCTATCTGTCAAGTGGTGCGTATTCGGTGCAAACGAGCATGCAATTTGGTGGAGGACGTCAAGAATATGTGCTTCCTTTCTTCTTAGATCACCATGTAGCTCCCACGACTGACAGCTAAAGACAAAACGATGCGCCATTTCGGAATTTCCATCAAGTTGCGCGTACATACTTATTTGTTACAAACGACCTTTCGGCAGTGGCATGACACCGCAACGCTATACCACTAGGCTGCTTCAAGTTTACCAAGATCTAACGGTGTTTGTTCGGATGTATCAAGTTACATAGTTGCTTATCGCCTCTTGATTTGCAAGGTATGTGAGGCTTGTGTGAGGCTATCAAACGTAAGGTATCGAATGTGCACTGGGTTCTCAAAAATCACCTTGGTCGAATTTTGTCGTGTTGTCACCGGTGGGGAACTCTGATACGACGGTGGTGGTTTGAGGACCTTGAAGGTAGGGGTCATGTCGCTGCCATACCTCCACTCTCTTCCCATTAAGCTCAATGATCTCAGCCTTTCTTCGCTTCATTGGAGGGCAATCCTGATTTCGAAATTCGTCAGCAAATTAGTTCCCCAGATACTTACCCTTCAACCGGGATACTTATGAGTAACTATGGTGGTTTCCATTTTTGCGTTTAGCTGGAATTCATCTGTCATCTTGTCTGCCCTCATCCGTGAGATAAAGACTATATCAGATCTCTGAGAAGACTGGGTGCTCAGTGATACACGCCCCCAGCGTTGGTTGGGTTCATTGTGGAATCCATCACATATATGGAATCGACATTGGTATGGCTGGCATATTATGTGATGGCTCGTGTTGGATTGATATCTTCAATTTCAGAGAATTGTACCCTTGAAACATTAGAGCCTTTCACTGCTCATAATCCAAAGACAGACTGGCGTAGACAAGAATTACGAAAATCCCGTTTTTCTTGACTCAGAACATGACAAAATTCCCAACTTTAAGTCTTCTACTAACATCGCCTCATGGCACATGGTCCGGACCCACATTCTGATCGTTTTTCTTCCCAAAAACTTTTGACTGGACAGTATATAGACTTCTCATGCAACTTTTCTATAGTGATGGGGAAGTTTCTGGGTGCATCACCGCTCGGAAAGGTTATGGGTGGGTGGCAGACTCTGGAAGTCCCAATGTTGAGCAACTGTCAATAGCTTTCAAATTCGTAGATAGAGCCAAACATACTATAAATGCAGAAATACAGAAATGCTTATCACACTAGGTTTCGACTTCGTCGAATGAAGCCTTGCTGTTGTACCGATTCCGCAATTCGGTCAGCAGATACGACTCAAAAACAAGTACTACAGGGGCTGAAGGTTGTGTGGGAAAGCCCACTACCTAGTAGTAGTACCAACCTAGTACCTCTGATAGTACATGTTATAGTCAGCTCCCTCATAACGCATACCCCTTGGTGGACAGCCCTGGCTATGCGTTATGAGGGAGCCATTTTGGTGTGAAACATGGGTTTGGTAGCCGCCGAAATTATGCGTTAGGAGGGAGTATGCATTATGGGGGGTATGCGTTATCAGGGAGTCGACTGTAGATTGTTGCATCAGTGCTACTCGTCGCGAACCTTCGGTTCACTCCTCGCAGCACAGATCCGGCTTTTCCATGAACCTCGTCGATTGTGAGACTCTCACAATCGACGGCGGCTGCAGTTGCCAGCTCTCTTACTCTAATGTGCCGTACTGCCCATCAAGGTACGGGTGTAACGTTTATCGGCGCGTTATATATAATATAATGACTCAGTCGATAGTGGATCAAAATAGTATAATTTGCTTAATTGGACAGACGGCGAAAGGTTGCTGCATTAGTAGCCACAGTAGAACAAAATGACATTATAGGGATGGAATCGGCTCAAGGGCGTTCGTCGCTACCCACGGTTGGGGTAGTGACTGAACGGGTGAGGTGTTGGCAATGAGGTGTTGGCAAAAAGACCTCGCGGATGCACCCAGAACGTCAATTGACGTGAAGGCGACCATCTGCGAGGATCTACGCACTGGTGAATAACAACGACACTGGGTTGGCCAGGACCGCCTTAAGCAGATCATTCACTTGTCGATAATCGGAGGCAAGCAAATCATTCATATCAAATTGTACACAACAAGTAACTATGCAAACGAGAACAATCAATAACGAATCGATGTGGGCTTGGTAGAATATCTGGACCTCTTCAATTCAATTCCAGACTATCTCTGTGATAGTAAAGGTTTAAGCTCACCGGCGGCTCCCATCCTAATTCTCACTCCATTTAAAGCTGAATTTCTTCACGTTCACATTCTTTGGGACACAGAACCCGTAATCCTGTAAAGTGAGTGCAAGTGAGTTGAGAGCGAGCAAGAAGTAAACGGCTGCTCACTTCGTCGTCCGGTATGTAACAAACACAGGGACCGCACTGAGCGTCGTCGACACAGATCGGTTTAGGACAATTCCCAGAACAGCCGGCTGGTGATGCGGAGGCCGTGAGGGCCAGTGCTGCAATGGAGAAGATGGCGGCTCGGAGGAAGTGCATGATCAAGCGAAGAGCAGGATTACAGTGGAAGAGTTGTTTTCCGTGCTGAAGAGTTCTGTCCCATACGCTTCTTATACCAAATATTGCACTCCCAAAGAGTACTAGTACTAAGCCTGCCGGCTCAACGGCCAACGTTGACGTCAAGAATGGTGCAGCATCAAGAATAAATGCTTCTATTTTTCTTGAATCACCGTGTACTTACCATCCCTCACAGGGAACGTCAACTGACTAACAACTAGAGACAAAACACTAGACTACTTTGGAATTTCCGTCAAGTGGCGCGTATTCGGTACGAACCACCACTCATTTTGGTGAAAGGCGGTAACATATTCACTCCAGTGTTATTCCACCAGGGCGTTTTGCCAAGATCCAACAGTTGTTTGTTCGATATCTACCAGTTTAGTCGCCTATAGCCTCTGCAAACGAGGACACCGAGATAGAGTTCGGCCGATTGCTCTTTGTAAATGCCAAATGGTCTTGCCTAAGTTGAGGTGACTTGCAAGGTGTGTGAAAGTAACAAGGCCATCGAACGTGAGGCATCGCATGTACACTTGTCACCTCGGTCATGAATTTAACTCAGGGTAATATTTTGGACGAGTTTGATTGAACTCATGCAACTTATGCAATGAAATTTGTTGTGTTGTCGCCCATGGGGAACCCTGATACGACGGCCGTAGTTTGAGGAAGGTATGGGTCATGGTGGCTTGAACGCCTTCCACTGCCTAACTCCACTATTTCTTGTTCCCATTTGATCCAGCCATCCCAGCCCTTCTTCGCTTTATTGGAGGCCAATCCAGATTTTGAAGTTCTTCAGAAGGCCCGAATCCATCTGTCTTCTTGTACGTCCTCCATCTGTGAGATACAGAATATAACGGATCTCCCTGCAGACTGGGTGCTTGATGGACGGCCCCTGCGCTGGTTCGGTTCATTGTGGAATATATGATAAATATGGAATCGAATTGATATGGTTAGCATGTTATGTGATTGCCTGTGTTGGGGTATTTATATCTTCAAGTCCTATCTAAATATTTTTTGTGGCTCTTCCAGCTCGATTCTAGCTCGAGCAAATGCGCTACAATTGGACGTAATTAGTTAGCCACAACACGTTTTCTAGAGAGCTAGAGTAACGAGGGAAGCTACCTCTAGCGATTCTAGCAGCGTGCGATTTTCCTGATGCATAACCTTACAGTCACCGCTCACAATCCAAAGACGGCCTGACATGGTCAATGATTACGAAAATCCCGTGCTTCTTGACTCAAAACATGACAAAATTCACAACTCTACTAACATTACCCTACACATTCAAGTTGTCAGGACCCACCTTCTGTCCTGCCTGCCAAAACAAAATGGGAAAGGGGGAAGTGGACGTACCCCTTTCGTGGACGCTGGACGGTCGGAGAATATGGGCAATATTGCAGTGGTGCAGGTGATCATTATGATGTGAGGTGTGGCGCTCACAGATGTTCTTTTTGGAAGCGGTGATTGCCAGCAAGGCTGCACGATACCGACTATGATGGATTGAGGACCACACAAGATTGGCTAAGTTCATTGGAAGTGGCAGATCGGAATCTGAGCTTGTGCATCTGTCTCACTCGTACCAAAATTGGCTTATGACGAGATTATCCTCTTCATTCTCCTTTATTTGGCTATACTCTTGGGAATATCCTTGTGTCGTTCTGGAATCTGGATGACAGCGGTGAGGAAATCCCAACCATTTACTGCATCAACATTAAATGGCATGTGGAGTCACTATCTGACATGGTATGCCTTCCAGTATGGCACAGCCTCCGGGGATTCCTAATGCCTGACTGTTAATCGGTGAGGACCAACATGCAGCGGATCCGATCTCTCTCCGTCGGTAGTTTGCACAACGTTAGCTCGAATTCAAAGAGGTGCTTCGGGTGCTGCTTTAATTCTGAAACTCGCATGTGAGAACATCTCATCTACCTACACCCGGGAGGATGACACAAGCGCAATAATATTCATTATTTCTATTCAGGCGCAGCCTAGTAAGTGTTCTGAACCTCTAGAGTCCGAAGAAGCTGGTGCGTGTAGCCCCTTATTTAATCTTCAGGGAGCATGGAATTTTAACCTAGACATTTCCAACTTGACCAAACTTTGCAGCCTTCTTTCGAGAAACATTTCCCACCGGCTCACTTCAGACAGATTCCAAGATCTACACTGTTGAGATTGCACCATGATCGTGTGATCGAGCCGTGGCCATGCCACACCTTTCTTTCTTTATCTCTTTCTCTCTATATCTTATACCCGGCTTTGTCTCGTATATTGTATATATATTCTATGGACACTCTAGTTAGCATTTCAGTCCGTGTTATCGAGACTGAGGTGAGCCATTAATATTATACCTACATTACATATCACTAACTGTACCGTAGTTTATCTTAGGTACAGTTACCTCTAATATAGTCCGTGTTATCGAGACTGAGTTTATCTTAGGGTCTAATTTCTACATACACCTCCTTTTGTCATCCTTTTCTTGTTCGCCCCCGAATATCATTTGAGAATGCAAATGTCTAAGGAAGCGTTAGGGATACCGTGCTAGGGGAAGAAATGTCTGTGGCGCTTCCCTGGTGGCATGATTGCATTCACACACCTTTTGACTTGGCTGAATCCCCGCTTTGTACGCGAGAAGTGTGCGTCGACGAAGGATTTATTTCACAAGCCAGTTTTGTGACCACAGGGTATTTTCAGTCGGAGAGTGAGAGGAAAGATGAGCCGGAGGAAGTGAAAATGGCTCGAGGTAGCTGAACTTACGAAACGCAAGAAGTTTCGTTGGTTCCTTTCTTTCTCATCAGCCAGGCGACAAAGAACCATGGACCTCCTCCTTTAAACGAAGCTGAAAAGGAATTTTTGGGCAGGCGAAGTCCTGAACCTGGATGGAGGGGCACCTGTCGGATTCAGTGGAGAAGGTTCGAGTCTTCCTGTGCGTGCGCAATGGGACGGCGATAAAAATAATATCAATGAGATGCACGTCATTGAAAAGATCCTGTTGGAGCTCGATCCTGAAGTAAAGAACAGGTCGTTGGGATGTCTTAAAGCTGGATACGAAAGGGCACCGGTTGGGTTGAGCGGGCAGGGGCGAAGGGGGATGCCGTACATTTAGGACCACAGTTGCTGTTGAGCGAAACCAAACTGTTGTTGAGCCTGCTGCTATGCCAGCTGAAACCGAGAGTGGTCCGAGTGCGAGTTGGGTTGCGCTGCGGCTGGGTGTTATCATGGGCGATAGTGTATGATGGAGTGCGAGTGCTAGCTTAGTAGGAGGGTGCTTTTGTGCACGCAGCATCCCAAGTGGGTGCCGTATTGTCGTCATTCGCCTTCCTCAGACGAAGTTCTAGTGACGGCATTTGCCGCATCTGACATATCCTCAATCCTGTGCTTCGAAAGCTTCACTTTGCCGTGACCTGGCTGCTACAGCTAAACCTTCTCATTCCTGCTATAAATTGTGTTATCTCAGCCAAATGTATAGTTAAGAGGTATTCAGTTGAGAACAGTGCCAAACTTGTGCGTGAACTTTGAACATCGAGCCACCCTCTCTCCCTCTCTGCATTTCCAGTCCACTTACTGCTTCCGAGTCCCACAAGACTCAATCCTCTCACCCATTCCGCGCGCATCAACCTTCCTAAACCTCAAAAAAAAAAAGGCGAACTTCCGCCCGGCACCGCCCATCTAAGATACTTCACGCTGCGTAACTAAATTGCATTTTTCGAACCTGGTCACACAGAATTCGTTTATCGTAGTTATCATCTCGATTCCGACCTCATATCATCGACCAAGTCATTGTCGGCAGATACATCCTATCCAGAATATCATCTACAATACTCATCAACACCCTTCATTCACGCATCGTTCAACTAACCCCGACGTGCTGTTGTACGTAAACATCGAGTTCATCTAAGTCTCAACGATAAACTCCCTGGCAATGGAGTCCATCCACATGAGGAGTTCAGTATAAAGGTTCAATTCGGAGACTAACTCACGTAGTGGCGGCTGCATAGGCCCCTCATTGTGAGTGTCTGCCTCTCCCCTGCGTCAATCGCCCCCTCAGACTTTCCATCACCTCCTGGTTCTCACAACCCTTCTATACATGTACATTTAGCTGTGTAATTTCCGATAACCAAATTATATACTAAGAATACTTGATTCTTCAGTTTGTCAGTACGTAAGGAAGAACCGCACCGCAAGTTCGCTGTCTTGCCTCACCTCGCCTCGACTTGGCGATAACACTAACCGCAATGGGAAATCCTGAGAGTCGCCGGTCCCCCCGTTCTCGTGATGTTCTCCAAGAAGCACACCATGTCAGATGGCCCCACCTCGATTTCTTAACATTCAGCCTGTCATCAGCAACAAAGTTCATTTCTCACAAGTTTTCAAATCCCAGAAAGTACGTGCATCGTGCCCAGTGGGACCTGTTGCCGCCCATTGCATTGATCCATACGTGTGCTGCCCACCGTAATATTTCGTGTGGCTTATTTTTCCATTAGAGTGTCGTCTCGAACCTCTAAAACTGGTCAAAATGGGACTTGCATTCCCGCCCTCGTTTTCAGCTGTCCGCCGCTCATTGTAGTGTGTAATTTACGCCTGGAGCTTGTTGCCGCCGTCGTATTGGTATCCACCGTGTTTCCCACCGTGTTATTTCATCTCGGTTAGCGCTTAGCGCACCCGTACGTAGAAACCATATTGTCTAATACTGAACCCATATTCGTAGTTAGTTCACCCACCTGGGATGTTTCCTTGCTTTTGGGCGGGAGACATCCTGGCGGTTTTAAATCAAAATAGGGAGTTAAAAGTGTCCAATGAAATCTACATGCGAATTTTTCTTCTTTTATTTGAACTATAGAATACATCGAGTGCACTACATGGAACGTAGGCGCTGCACTTACCTATTCTCACGCTAACCTCACTAACTCAGTGACACACCCACAAACCCCAGGCCAAAAATTCGTCATCCCAGCCTTCGTTGTCACCATTGCAATCACCGACGCCCCACTCTTTGTTGTCACCTGCCCATGGCCAAAATTATGCCACTCAACGTCCCCTGTCGCGTCATAGCTTCCCAGGAAGGGTCGTCGCCTAGGGTTAGAACGGGGCCAAAATTTAAAAAACTACTCAACGCCCAACCACCACGTCACTGAGCCCAAACGATCGCGACACCTACGTCACCTACCTAAAGGCCCCATTGATCACGAAAAGCATCCATGTACGAGTGAAGTCACAGAACGTTATACGGCATGAGCAAAAAAAACATAACATGTGAGAATGTCCAAGTCGAAAATACTGTGGAACAACCCAACCCTCCTAGTGGAGGAGAAAAAAAAGGAGAGATGCATGTGTTGAACAAGAGTCGCTGGGCGTTATTCCGATACAGAACTGGGGTACGAATGCACTTAAAATACAAGCGCGTGGAGAAGATGGATAACAAGTCGACATTGGGCTACTGTGAAACGCCCTGATGTACCCGTATTTGGGGAAGAACTCGAAAAAACTCGCACGCGAAAACCAAAGTGTGGATGCCAAGATGGTATGTAAAAGAACAAAAAAAGCGAAGAAAAAAAAAAGACAAACAAACAAAACGAAGACAATGAAAAGAAAGAATTCGAAAGACATAAAACAACACACAAAAATGAAGATAAGATACAACCCGGCGTGGGGGAGAAGGGCCCAAGTCCGAACAAACGCACCACGGCTGGCGTTTCATATCATCCGCACCACCGACTTTAGAAGAAACGAAGATGAGTGCCCATATCCGAGGAAGGTTCGAAACCTCGAACGGGGTGCAAGTGGACGACACATACGACCAAAGCATCGTCATCGTCATAAGAGGATATGCGGGTGGCCAAGATGATAAAAACGAAACGTCAGTGAGTTAATTCGACATATAAATACTGCCGCATCATCACCACGCTGAGAGCGAAAATAAATGAAAAATCGCATCGACCGCAGGAACACAACCCCGGGCAACCGAAAGAACTCGAAGCATTCGCACGCAAAAAAAAAAAAAGGGGGGTGCAAAGATTCGGAGATGATGCAGTTGATACCTGTGGGTGGGAGCACGAAAACACAAAGGAGACAGTACGCAGGTCTTGGTCGCGTTGAATGGTCATAACAGTGAACAAAGACGAAAATGAAAAGAAACCGAAGAAAGAAAAGCAGAAAACAAAGAGACAAACTCGCCCGAAAACACCAGCTCGTACTCATTCCCATCGAAACCTGTGCGGCTATGTGCCTCCTTCGGCGTAGCCCCATCAATAGGTTCCGGCATCTGGAAAAAAACAAGGGCTTGTCCTGCAAGAAATAAGGTTACGAAAGAAAAAAGGAAGCTGAAAAACACACCCGTAGCATTAACCTAACATTCCCCTGGATCACATTATTCCGCTTCACGTCCCTATAAAACGTCATCACGGGATAAAAAATAAACTGACACAGCAGCCCCAGCATCAACGACACAAGCACTGACGTTGGCAATACCGCGCCACGGGAACGAATGGCTATGGCGTTTGATAGGGGGTATCGTCGAACCACCTTTCGACTTGCCCAAACCCCCGGCTTTGTACGCCGCATACGCTCGAGCGCCGTGTAACAAATCCTCGTCCCTCGTCCATCGGCTCATTCTCATCTCCACTCGGGTCGTATGCATACGGAATGAGGCCACGGACACTCGGAATAGCGCTCCCGGGATACTTCGAGTCCGCGAGCGATGAGCCATACGAAGACATGATGGACGTGTGGTTCGATGTTTCCGAACCTACAAAGCGCGAGGTGGTGGGCGGGAGGAGTCCATCCTTTTCTTTCCCTTCGTCCGTGAGACGATACAACATCATCGACCCACGACCCGCAGGCGAGAGAGGGAAGGGATGACGGAGATTCGAGGTATTGTGTGCCCTAAGACCGAGTGCGGCCATGATGTTGTCGTCCGCTGCAGCATGGGCAGTACTGAGTGTGGGGTTCCTATTGGGGAAATATGAGGATGTATGGTGGCGGGAGCCCCGAGAGTTGGGTCTGGACGGGGGGCGTTGGAGGAGGAGGAGCGTGCATTGTAGGACCGTGAAAAGGGATTGTTGGAAAAGCTGGATGGAGGAGCACCGATGGTGTTGAGTGGGGAAGGGGCGAACGAGGCCGTACGGATGGGCCGTTGTTGTTGTTACTGTTGGGCCAGGGACAACAGGGCCTGCTGCTGTGCCAGCTGAAACTGAGGAGTCCGAGGGAGAGTTGGGTTGAGATGCAAGTAGTCGCGAGTCTTCGTGGGCAGCCGGTGTACGGGCAGTGTTGGTAGGGGTAAACTCGATGAACTGTGCGTCATCCCGGAGATGGCTATTCGAGCTCGAGCCTTAACCAGAGCTGCTGCGGCAGCGTTCGGAGTCCGAGGTGGCTGCCAGCGGGTCGCGTTCGTCGCCATCCTCGTCCTTTAGAGTATCCAAACGAGCGTATAGTACGAAAATAAAGATAGGCCGCATGCAAAGCAAAATCAAGTCTTTTTCCTGGTCGTTCGTCGTCCTAGCTCTTGACTGAGGTGGGCGTCATCGTCGGTAGAGACTCGAGAGGTGGGAAAAAGACAAGGGTGATCGTTGATTTTTCAACGTGATGAGAAACACGTGATCTCGTCGCGTGGGGCAAGGGACGCAAAAGGGACGCGTCTTGAAGACGCGATTTCTAGTTACTCCAACTTAGGAATAGACATTTGAACGTTGGACCTTTGAATGTGGGCGTGTGTCCTGTGGCAGGAAAACATAAGTACAGTAACCAAGGCAAAGCAGAAAGAAAATGGGCGGTAGGTAGGTCGACAAATGCGAACAGGAAGGGCCCTGGGGAACTGGCGCAAGGACGCAGGGAAATGGAAGGGGGATAGTTTATGGAACACTTCGAAAGTGTTCGAATGGGTCTCACTTACAAAGGCCCTGTTCAGGTTCGGCCTAAAGACCAAAGCTTCCGAGCTCGCTGGCCTCTTGAGCCTCCACGATCCCGGAAAAGCTGCCGTTCAGAGCGGCAGCGTGAGAGCTCCTCGTTTATAGCTTAGTATACAAACGAATTTCTAAATACTCTATCTCCGAGCCATCAATAGTGACGAAACACACGCTTGTGGCACTGTTGCAGGAAGCAAACATTTCCGGACACGACACGTACTACTACGGTTCCATGCAAGAAATTTTGTAAGCGGCTAATCGGTCGTGACTTTCCCCTCAGTTACAAAATTCACTTTTCTTCTTCTTTTCCTTTGGTGGATATCCAGTTTGGGGTAAACTTTGACTAAGGTGTACACCTGGGCCACAATGAGTAGAGATAAACAAGGATAAAAGCCATTCATATCAAATTGTACATAACTAGTAAGCAAATGAGAACAATCAATAACGGATTGATGTGGGTGGTTGGAAGTTGGCAGAATATCTGGACTTGGTCAATTCAAGTTTAGACCATGTCAACTCTGAGATAGTAAAACTTTAAGCTTACCGGCGGCTTTCAGCCTTACCTCACTCCACTTAAAGCTCGATGTCTTCACCTCGACGGTGGGTAGAAGCATACCCCTTGATTCTGTAAAGCGATTACAAGTAAGTTTAGAGCAAGCCGGAAGTTAACAAGCTGCTCACAGTGCCGGGCTCCACTCCGAGGCAATAGCAGCCTTCACCACAGGAATTATCGTCGTCGATATCGCAGCTAAATGAAGCACACTCCTCAGAACTACGGAATAATGACGCCGAGGCCAATAAGGCCAGTGCTGCAACGGAGAAGATAGCGGCTCGGAGGAAGTGCATGATCAAGCTAAGAGCACGATTACAGTGGAAGAGGTGTTTTCCGTGCGGAAGAGTTCCGTCTCACACGCTTCTTATACCAAAGATTACTTACACACCAAAAGAGTACTACAGTCGAACCCCTCATAAGGCATACCTTTCAGGAGGCATACACCCCCATAAGGCATAGGGTTGGGCTGCCACCAAACCTAGGCTTTACACCAAAATCGACCTCTCATAACGCATAACCTCCCATAAGGCATAGCGTGGACCGTCCACCGAGGGGTATGCCTTAAGAGGGGTTCGACTGTAGTGCTAAGCCTGGTGGCATAACGTTGTAGTGTCACACTACCGCGCTTCACCAAATTGAATGGTCATTGGTACCGAATACATTTCCGAAATGGCCTAGCGTTTAGTGTCATGCTACTGCCCTTTACTAAATTGAATGATCATCTGTAGCGAATACGCGGCACTTGAGGGTCTGAAGTGGCCTAGCGTTTTCTCTTGAGCTGTCAGTCAGCTGACCGAAGAATGGAAGCAGTTGTTCCCGATGCTACACTATGCTGCACCATTCTTGACGTCAACGTTGGCTGGTGAGCCGGCAGGCTGCTTTACTGGCAAGGTCTAACGGTTGTTTGTTCGAAATGTATCAATTTAGCCTCTGTGAACAGGGCCAGCGAGATAGTAAAACAGCACACAAAAAGGAAGATGAGAAGATACAACCCAACGTGGGGGAGGAGAGGTCCCAGTCCGAACAAACGCACAATGGCCGCCGTAGTATATCATCAGCACCGCCAACCTTAGAAGGAACGAAGATGAGTACCCGTATCCGAGGAAGGCTCGAAACCTCGAACGGGGTGCAAGTGGGCGACATATACGAACCAAAGCATCGTCATCGTCATAAGAGGATATGCGGGTGGCCAAGATGATAAGAAACGAAACGACCGCTGCATCATCACCGCGCTGAGAACGAAAATAATAAAAATCGCATCGATCGTTGATCGATCGCAGGAACGCCGCCGGAAGACACTCGCACGCGACAAAAAAGGGGCGCAAAGATTCGGAGATGACGTAATTGATACATGTGCGAAAACACAAAGGAGACGGTACGCAGGTCCTGGTCGCGTTGAATGGTCATGACGGCGAACAAAGACGAAATTGAAAAGAAAACGAAGAGAGAAAAGAAGAAAAGGAAAGGAAGAGAAAAACTCACCAGGCCAAAATGTCCTCCCCTCCACCTCAAACCCATCCGAAAACACAAGCTCGTACTCATTCCCATCGAAACCTGTGCAACTACACGAAAAATAAGGTCATGAAAGAAAAGAAAGAAACATTACACACCCGTAGCATTAACCCTGAATCGCATTATTCATCGCCTCGTCCCTATAAAACGTCATCACGGGATGATAAATAAATGAACACAGCAGATCCAGTATCAACGACACGAGCACCGAGATGTTGGTGATACCGCGCCATGGGAAAGAATGGCTATGGCGTTTACCAGGGAGTATCGTCGAGCCACCCTTTGACTTGGCCAAACCTCCTGATTTGTACGCCGCATACGCTCGAGGGTCGCGTAACAAATCCTCCTCGTCCATCGGCTCATTCTCATCTCCACTCGGGTCGTACGAATACGGAATGAGGCCACGTACACTTGGAATGGAGGCCCCGCAATACTTGGAGTCAGCGCAAACGACGAGCCAGACGAAGACACGATGGACGCGCGGTTCGATGTTTCTGAACCTACAAAGCGCGAGGTAGTGGGCGGGAGGAGTCTATCCTTTTCCTTCCCTTCATCCGCGAGACGATACAAACACCATCGACCCACGCCTCGCAGGCGAGAAGGGGAAAGAGTGAGGGAGGCCCAAGGTATTCTGTGTGCTAAGACCGAGTGCGACCATGATGTTGTCGTCGGCTGCAGCGTGGGCAGTACTGAGAGTGGAGTTCCCATTGGGGAAAAATGCGGATGCAGGGTGGCGGGAGCCCCGAGACGCGGGCCTGGAAGGGGAAGTGGAAGTGTTGGGGGAGGAGGACGCAGTATATGACCGTGAAAACGGATTGTTGGAACAGCTGGACGGAAGGGCACCAGTGGGGTTGAATGGGGAAGGGGCGGAGGAGGCAGAGGCAGTTCGGATGGGCTGCTGTTACTGCTGTTGGGCCTGAGACAACAGAGCCTGCTGCTGTGCCAGCTGGAACTATGAGTGGTCCGAGGGAGAGATGCAAGCAGTCGCGAGTCTTCGTGGGCGGCGGGTGTTGGTAGGGAAAGGGGTAAAGTCGATGAACTGCACGTCATCCCGGAGATGGCTATTCGAGCTCGAGCCCGAAGCAGAGCTGCTCGGAGTCGTGACAGCGTTCGGCGTCGGAGGTGGCTGCCAGCGGGTCGGGTTCGTCGCCATCCTGGTCCTTTAGGGTATCCAAACGAGGGTATAGTTCCAGAAGAAAAAAAAAAATCGACCGTACGCAAAGCACCAGTCTCTCCGTCCATTTTCCTCGTCTTTCGTCGTCGTAACTCTTGACTGAGGTAGGCGCCGTCGTTGTCGTCGTCGGGGTGGTACGAGCGTCGAGGTGGGAAAATAGACAAAGGCACACGGGATCATTTCCTCGCCTTATGCAATCATCCATCTCACAGCATCGTTTTTGCCGCGATTACCTTTGACGGCCTGGCGTGCCAGAGTCCCGGTTGCTGAACGATCTACTTACAGGGTCTTGCATAAAAAAGTGCAGTCATCGTTTTTGCGCCGAGTTCTATTTTTGGTAAAAGGAAACTTCCGGCAAGCAGCTGGCTTGCGGAATGCTTTGTGCTTGACTCGAGCCACGGCGTTGAGGTCCAGAGGTGACATGTCAATGTCACGACAGTTTTCTATCGCCGACCACGCCGACGTTCAAGGTGGTTACGATTGACATGAAATTCTAAAAAGAGGCCATCACGTCAGGCTGGCTACACTATAGTGATTTCTCTCGAAACAGATATCTGCGGCAAGATAACGAAGTTTGTAAGCCAGAAGGCTTAGAGAGCGAGTTGTACTCATCGCAACTGCTTCTTGTCGCTGTTTTCGTTCAAGCCATGATCTTTCTCATCCTACTGTATCTTTGTTGCTTTTCAGGACTTTGGAACACCCTTGCTCTCCCAACAGACTTACGACCATCAGAAATCTTCCCCATAAAGCAGTCCATTTCCATTCGCGATAAAGACAGGTTCGATACTCGATCGATATACAATATACTATGGAGTTGCCTTTCAACAATATTCGCATGTACATGGATCACCATCCATCCCAACATCCCGGCACCTGGGGATTCTCAATGGGCAGTCCTTAGAAGGCGGCTGGCGATCATGGGATACTTCCTCCTTACTCCAGAATTCATCATCATGTGGGCAGCGCGACAACGCTATGGGGCGCGTTATTTGACGAAAAAACATATAAAAAAACATACGGGCTGGACGCGAACTCACGCATTCTTCCTCATAATGGGTGGGTTCACGCTTCACGAGGGAGGAAAGCCGGTACGGATACTGGAGGCCAGGGAGTTGGAGGAGTTATGGAGAGCAGGGAGGATTCAATGGCCAACGGTTAGCAAGGCGGAGATCGCCGATCGAAGCAAAGGGGATTACCTATCCAAGACAATCGTCCTCTTCCAAACGACGTGGTTTGTCGGGCAATGCATCGCTCGGGGGGCGTATGGCCTAACCGTGACCGAGTTGGAGGTGGTTACCGTCGCGTTTGCTAGTCTCACTGGGATTATCTATTATCTTTGGTGGGACAAACCCCTCGACGTCCGTTGTTCCATCCCGGTGCACCTTCTCGATGGCCGTCTCGGGGATATCGTAGGGAATATCGAGAAGGAAGAAACTGGCCCAGAAATTATTCTCTCCGAAAAAATCTCTGTCGAAGAAATCACTGAGAGAGACAGGAACATGGTCGTCAACCCCAACACACTCCCAACAACCCCAATTCAAGTCGATACATCCACCCCTGATCCAGCCCGCACCCGAATACAGCAATTTCGGGCCTTCAGACGAGGTGCCTGTGAGGAATATGGGACACTATTTGGCCACGCATACGTATTCATTGGCTTTCCGCTGAAACGATTTGTCGGCGCTTTTTACGACATGTCCGAGTGCAAAACTCTGGGAAACAAAAGCCTTCGAGTACCCACATTTTATTCATCCTACAACGACGATGACCACAACGAAGATAAACCAACACGACCTACGGTATGTGTAGCGACAATTTTCGGGGCCATTCACTGCATCGCGTGGTCTTTCCACTTCGCCACATTGCAAGAACAATGGGTGTGGAGAATATCAGCCATCCTCGTTTCAGCCCTCCCCATTTCCTTCATCTTCTGCGCATTCGTCGTTAAAGTATTGTACGCGGAGGAGAGTAATGCTACTTGGAAGAATCTTTGTTTGAAATTTTCTGCAGTACTCCTTGTGCTGTTAATCGGCCCCCTTTATCTCATCGCACGGATGGCTCTCCTCGTCCTCCCTTTCATGGCACTGCGTGCTCTCCCACCTGGCGTATATGTCCAGCTTGACTGGGTCAGCTTCCTCCCCCATATATGAAAGGCATTGTATCGCCCCAAGCTCCATCTTTGGATATGAATCATCCTGCAGGACTGCCCTTGAATACGAGATCCGTATATTTCACGAAGGCGAGAGGAGATTTCAGGAACAAGGATGGATATGATTATTTACATTTCGATGTCCTGTGGGCATTCCAGATCTGCAGACGAGAGCGACTCGTGTTCTGTTTACCCACCCCCCTACTAGCATTCCGGAGTCTGATCTGCATGTAGGTCACTAGCAGCATATTCTGGTCTCGTATATCTATGTTGTGGATATGTGAGACTCGGAAGGACCCACGGTGGTCTGCGTATTCACATTGAAATTGCATGGGATCAACGAGGCATGACAAACTATTCTTAACACTCTTACATTCTTCATTCGCGTTCAATGAGCATACTGTCGGTAAACATGTACAGGTGATATATTTGATCCCGAGATCGTCGCCACAGTTGGACGTGCGCTAGGTGATAATAGTAAGTTCCTGCAATGAGCTCGACCCGCCGGGGGTTCGATTGCCTCTTAATGCACTATCGTGATTTGAAGTGTGATTTCTTTTACAGCCCATAGAAACCGGAGGCGAGTCTAGCACTTGATGCACACATGCTTTTATTTGACCAAACCCGCTACTCTTATCCTTGTTTAAGGTACAGGAGCCACGTGTGCGAAAGAGCCCTAAGGTCGGGGCGCCTATCCTTATCACCAACGCCGTTTCTCCATCTATCTTTTCTCTCATTCCCCGCAGGCAACGAGAAAAGTGTCTGGAAAACTTCCGAACCACTGATGAATTGATAGATGGGACCCTGAATAGCTGGTTCTCTGCCTGTGGATACTCAAACTTTCATTATACCGTTGGAGAAATATAATGGAATAATTTGCACCTTAAAGATGACAAAATCCCAGTGGTTCCCCATCTCGGCATATCCGGGCGCACCACCTTTCTTCCCATCATCCGATGTCGGTTCTCCGTCGATAGGCATTGTGTGATCAAGTATGTAAGAGAGAAACATACAACTACTATGGTGCAGTGATGGCGGGATGGTGGAAAGGCGGTGAGACGGTGATCGTGATAAAGATAGGCGCCCAGATTGTAGCTCCTATCCACACGTGGCCATGAATCACGTCTGGTTTGATGGGCGCAGCTACGCACAGACTATCATTTAATATCTAATTACATAACGTTTCGCTGTGACACCAGGTTTTCCCGTGGTATCCATGCGGTGTGCTCATTTCAGCCGCCATCCTCTCCTGTTCTCAGACGATTCTCCTCGACGGCTCTCCTCTCATACAACGCTAGTCGTCCTAACCCCAAACTCTGGATCCCTGTCCGATTAGATTAGATACGTACACGTGATCTCGTAGGTTTCCGATGTCATCCGCAACCACAATCCATCTTGCGTCTGTCCATCGTGTCGTGCCCAGCAGATCTGCCGTCTCCATCTGGTGACAACAGAGGCATTCTGCTCTATCTTTCGGACCAGATTCAGCTGGGGGGCTTGGAGTTTGGTACGCTTTTTTCCTGGTGCTTCCTGTCTGATGATTATGCTGAATTGCTCCGAAGCTCTCTTTGGGCGGGTTGGGCGGAGTCGGATAATAGGGGTATGAAATGGCTTTTCCAGGATGATTATCGAGATGTGGTCTTCGCGATTTTCCAGAGTATGTGTAGCTTCCCGGATGCCTGCTCATACCATGTTGATGTGATTCAATCGTACAGTGGTGGTCCCCTTCCTCTTTGCTCTAGGTGGGTGAATTCTGTAGAGAATATATGTTGACAAAAATCCAATGGTGTAACAGCAACCTGGTGGTGGATTGCATATCGTATCGTCGCCGGCGCCGTTGTCATAATCCGACGCCGAAACGACGAAGAAATGAAATCGCGATTCAGAATATTGGTGTTTGGTCTTATCGTGGAAGGCAGCGCCTTGTGTACGTTCCTTGCGATTCCGATTTTCCGTCATGTGTTCGAAAAAATACCGTGGCATGAGAAACTGTGGTACTCGCACCGCGTTGCCAGCATCGCAATGCTCATATTCTGGGCTGTGGTGCTGATTATAGGCTTTGTTGAAAAACTGCCCAACATCTTGTTTCCGTGCACAGATAAAAAATCTTCTGCCTGTTCGATTTTAATTTCGTATCCGGGTTAACGTGATAGAAAACAAGTTCGATTTCTAGGTAACCCAGATTGTTGTCTTTAGCGATCAGTCTCCAGTCAATTGATGATAATTAAATAATGAACCAGATAATTTTTCTGTCATTATAATCCACCTCGCAGGGGTGAAGCCACGCTGCATAATTACATGTTGGAAGTCGTATTCATATCAAATCACCCTTCTACTAGGCCAAGCCTTCTGAATTCGGGACAATACTGGGGGCCCGAATGTACCTCAAGCAGACCATTCACTAGTCGGCTGAGGCTACGCCACCACCTTTAATATGCACCCAGACCCAACCCGGTAGAGGAGGATTGGTGGAGGGGGGTTCATCCGCCCTCTCCATCGGCCTTCGCCCCGTGGAGCAGTCGACGTCTAGTCGCCTGCTTCCACGCCCCCCGTAGACTACCAGCTTGTTAAGCAATACAATTCTACTTGCGATGGCGCGAAAATCCGCAAGATGAGGCTTGTGACTCATGTCGTTACTCCGCACATCGAATTGAGCATCCGGCAGAAGATTTTTGATAAGTTACTCGCAAGCAGAGGAGGCAGAAGCTGAGTGTTTAATATATGATTTGGGCTTGTCGACATTCTTGTGGTTTCAGGTAGAGCCCAGTCACAGTAAGTAATTGACCTCGGGCGTTTATTTTCGAAAGTTGGGCGTCGCAAGCAAATTGTGCCCACGCCACTGCGCTTTACCAATAGTTGTTTGTACCAAATACGCGCGACACGACGGAAGTGGCTAGCATTTTCCTGTTAGCTACCAAAGACAGGACAACACTTCTTTTTCCGCCGTTTGAAAAAAAAATTAGAGAATTCTGGGCTCCATTCGTCAGTTTCGTTATTGGAGCCGAAGGACCAAATGTATTGATAGATGTGGTCGGGACAATTGTACTCCGAGAATAAATAAAGCCAATATGATGAAATGGAGCCCAGAATTCTCGATCTGTGATGACGCCGAAATGACGTAGGCGGACTGGAGCGAGTGTGGGCATAGCTTCGATCCGTATGTAGAAGAGATGTGGATGGTCCTCATGATTCGTGGGTGTACGTGGTGTAATATCCGTATGTAACGTAGTTAGCTAATACAACATTCCATTCCATTCCGTCCATCCGAGAGCTGTATCTCGGGTGCTTCTATTAAAATCGCCGCCAATCCTGTCCTTCGAAAGCTTGGTACTTCATTTTGCCGCAATACTGGCTCCTATAGATAAATCCTCTCATCCTTGCTATAAATGTCGTCATCTTAGCCAAGATGTATCCATTCGAGACTAAAATTAGCTGTGACACCCGTGGAATTTTCCAATAACCAAATTATATGATATACTTGATTCGAGACATTCTGCATGTCAATAAGAACCACTGAAGCTCCAAGGGAAATATCCAGCCAGGGTTTGAGAACTGGCGAGTCCCCGTTCTCGTGACCTTTTCGCAGAGCACATGATGGGCCTCGATTTCTTAACATTCAGCCGGCACCAGCAACGAAGTTCATTTTGCATGAGCTTCGTATATATTTTTGGGGTGCTTGATTCTTCCGCACTTCGTGACCAGATGATTCGAACCGCAGATCCCGTGCCAGTCGATGAAAAATTAAGGGCACCTCTCCGCTTACGTTCAGTGCTTTTATTTACTCGCGGGCAGCGAGTACGAATTCGCGGAGGATTTGGAGGGCATCTTGAAGTTGAAGTTTAGTACTAATAGTAGTTATTTCACTTATCCCTTACCTATATTGACCTGCTTGAATGGAAGTCACCCCAGTTTGTCTATGGAAAACATCGACACCAACCCCAACAACGGTAAGTCAATGTGAAGTTTAGAAAGTCTTCCAAATAGTATAGCACAAACTTATTATAGTAAGGCCAATAGACCGGAGAATTCCCTGCCATTTTGAAAACGGCTCTGGTACCCTCAACTTGTCACAAATGCAGAAGGGACGGCGAAGTCATGGTTGGTATTCGTGATTGGTATTTCGTACATGAGTTCTAAGTCCAACGAACATTCGCAGCCATATCCGATCACATCAGCTGTCGTTTTGCAACTTACTGGAAGAGATCTGTTGTAGTGGGTCAGGTGGGTGATTATCGATTAGCTCCTAGACCGAATACGGATCTTACAATGTCCTAAATATCGGCTGTCAGTAATAACCAGGACCTTCAATTAGCTGACATTCCGTAACTCAGAAGAAGCAACTCCAGGAAGCCCGGCAATTGGAAATTGCTGCGCGATCCGAACAGCGGCAGTTTCCATCACTGTCATAATGTCGCAAGCGCACGCAACTCCAACCGCTTTCCCAAAAATACTCGCAAACGTCACGGTGTTCGAGACTGAGATGGTACTCATGTGGACTTCAATACTCGCAATCTATTCGCCTTATTGTAATGGATTCATGCATACTATACTATTTGGAGAACACTCCACCCTCCAGATTGAAAACCCTTCCCCAGCTTTTTCATACTTACAGTATGCGATGCCTTAAAACCCTCTTCTCACCTTAGATGTGTTTGCGCTATTGGCCTCAGTCCCGTTAGCTTCCCTGTAGTCGTAATATCGGACAAGAAAAAATAATTGGAATTTACTGCTTCTTGATTTGGCCCAAGCCGTTGGAACTATGTCCTGTCCTGAAAATAACACGGCCATTCTCAGCCAGGATTGGAAATTGAGGGACCGAGCACGCCCCGCAGGGTCATCCTCATGTTGTTTTTATCCCGTCGAGTGATGAAGCATTAAAGTTTTGGGGGACTACCAGTTGTAAGTCTAACCAGACATCATCAGTGATACAGATCTTCAAGCGGTTTTGAATTCGCCCGGTGGCTATATACGAGATGAGGTGGCCTATATATTCCACCGGAGTACATCTCTTGGGTACCATCTGAAGCCGCACCTCTACGCTCAACACATCAACAATATGTCCACCGATCTAGTTGGTGCGTGCCCTGGTGTTCCATTGTGTCCGAGTCACTAACGGGTTCGTTCGATTATGTAGCTCGATTGATTGAAAACCATCATAACGTCGCGGAAGATGCGAAGAGTGGCGACGTTATCCATGTATTCGCTTTCACTGGTCCTCCCACCTTCGGTGATGCTTCAACTCGTTGGGATTTTGATATTCATTTCAGCATTGGGCCTGCTGCCTTCGAGGTGAGTGTTACAGAAAACAAAGAGCCTTGATATTTATCATGATTGTGTCATAGCTCAAAGGTTACATCGATCTCGTCACTCTCGAGATCAACGCGACGCTTTCTGTCAAGATCGCATTTTGGACCTTTGACTTAGGAAACATAAAGGGTAATCTCAAGGACGGGGTGACCATCTCATTTGACATCGCCGGCATTATAAGCGGTTCGGCCACATTTTACATAAAGGACGGGTGGTTGTGGGTGGACTTGTCGGTGACGATCTTTGGCACAACCTACGGGCCATATAGCATCAGGCTCATTCCTATTCCGTGTGTATTTCACATTTATCTCACATGCTAGTTGTCTCATTAACCCCCACAGAATTTGAGTGTCACACTGAACGATTTCAGATTCCCTGCCTGACAACCTCAACAAATGTCGTTCTTCTTCATCTCGTTCTCACCACAAATTATAAACTACAAAAAAAAAAACTTGTACTTTTGCTAGTGAATTGTGATGTTATTAGTGCAATACCATTTGATCTTTTTCAGTCAAGTACTGCCTGACATGAAAAAATCTCCAAAAAAGCGAAAAATAGAGGAATAAAACAAAAAGGGAAAGCACCCGACATTTATTTTCAATGGAAAATAATGTCATAGTAGCTCCTAGACCAAAGACGAGGTGAATGGAGCCTAGAATCCCCTAAGTAGTATCAGCTGTCGACAATGACCTTCAATTAGCTGACATTCCACGACTCAGAAGAAGCAACTTGTGTTTGAGGGCCATTGCTATGCATGGCAATACGAGTCTTTCTTTTTCATCAATTTGATCCCTGAGAATGTGAAATCTGTTGACATTTCATGTTGTGCGGTCAACTCGGTGCGCACCACCGTTGTTTGTTCATGTAGATACATTGGGGACTTCTTTGTTGCCCCCAATCTCTTCTTCCTCTAGACGCTTCTTCTCCCTGTACCACCATCAATATACGCCTTTTGTCCCTCCGTCCTCGCGTCCTCGCCTCGTTTTCCAACAAAATTCACGCCTTCCAACACGTACTCAAATAGAGATAAGATGTTTATCGTGCCCAAACGTAATTTGAACAAATGATCGATAAACCATTCGATCTGAGCAACCCCACCTCCGATCGTTACACCCCATTTTTTCTCAGCGCTAGTGGCCTACGTTCTAAGCCGCATTATCTCCCCACCCACAGAGAAGGTTTCTCAAAGGCATCCTATTGAGATGCATACTGTCAACGTGCATTGTACGTGCCTGTACGCAATTAAACCACCGCTTTTTGCAACCCTGCAGCGCACCTTCGCCCATTGTGATCTAAAGGGAAGATAGGGAGTGACTCGGAGAACTTGGGCTGTCCTTACGTTGAACTGAGCATGGGCTACCTGGGAACCTCGTTTGTACTGTATAATATTTTCCAAAGCAGGAATGAAATTTGATAGATGCCATTTCTGACTCTGTAAGTTCTCCTGAGTGTCGTTTTCTTCAAGACGCGGGCCATCGTCGCGCAGGTCTCGAAAGGGTTGTTCGTTGCTGATGTTGGGATGCAGGGTCATAAATGAGGAGCTAGGGAACAGGTAGGATTTATCGCTATGCAAGTAAGGAGATATTGACTGACGTTTTTTGCTAGCCGATCCTTTGACCATTACTTCCCCCTGGGCGCGAATACTCTTAATGCAGTAAGTCTGTCAAGCTCGCGGCGAAGGGGGCTCGAAACAAGACCAGCGGCTGCACGTACATTTGTGCGCGTTCGAGATGTCGGTGGATGGGTTGCACCACCCGACATTCAACCATGAGTGGGAGTCAGGGGGGGGTGGCCGCGGAATGCCTGAAAAAAGATTGGGGCCGTTTTTCGTGAACGACGTACGGGGCTATGACTAAGTTAACAAACAGTTGAAAGATAATTTGGGCATAGGTGGTAACATCAATATAATGGAATGGGGGTACGTGTCGCTGAACGAATAAACCTCGCAAGGGCAGTGCGAGTGTCGATTGACACTGCCGTGCAACCTTGCGAGGTTAACCACATTGGCTAGATACACCTGTGCACGGCCACTTTTCTTCCGTCATCGCTGGTGGGTGAGTGTTGCCATTGGTGGGTCGTCATTGGTGATGGGCCCCATGTTTGTCTGGTGCCAACATCATAGTGGTTGGTTATATGGGCTGGACGAGGTCCTAATGTGTCAGTCGCGGTGTGTAGGGGGTGTGACAGGGTGTGTCCGAACGCGTCGAGGCATTTGCATTGGGTTCGGGTGTTTGACACGTTCACTGTTGGGATAGACATGTTCACATCGGGCTTAATGTGTTCGAATTAGGTCCAAGGTGCGCCGGCATTGAGAAGGTAGGTGGCTGGTCGCCTCACGTACCTTGCGGGTCTCCCACACCATGGGTGTCCCCTCGTATTTCCCCCCCAACTCTTACACCCTCCTGAAATCCTTTGACGTCGTGTAGGGCGGCCTACATCCCTCAGTGGAGGGGAGAGGCCAGGTGGCAGTGAGTTTGGGGGTCTAAACGGAAGGGAAGAGTTTAGTACACATAATTCATATGTAAGAAGGTTTTAAACGAATTACTCACCTTTCAACGCGTCCTAGTGCATTCGTTGAGTCTCGAAGGTTGTGGCCCGGAGGAAAGTGAGACCAACACAGTTGATCTCAATTAAAACTCCGAAGGAACGGGGTAACCCGCCAACGTCCCAACCCGTACCAATGGGTATGGAGAAGATTGGATAAATCCAATTCATACCCATATCCCAGTGTACTGCATCCGAAACCCACGACAATCACCATCCGCGGGTTACTGCTGCTACAATCAGTGCATGAAGCTTGGCAGGTTCTCCCGCTTCCTCCTCGTTTTGCAGAGACACTGATGTCTCAAATAATAGAGAACCATGCCAAGAACGGTGGTATGAACCACAGCGAGTGGCTCATGAAGAAAACTCATGCCCACGCTTCCATGCCAGTCTTGACAACATCCTTGGCCCGGCTACATGTTGCGTCAAGTCCGCGATTGTATTCTTTCCGTGAGGCCGGGTTATCTACTGCCGCATTCTGGACAGCGCTCTTGGCTCGGGTGAAATTTGATCCTAGAGACAATAATGATTGAGGGGTCATGCTGCCTAGGGGCTCAACCGCATTCTGTGCCCCCTATTCCTAAAGCTTGGTACGTCCTCCCACTTCCTTCTCGCTTTTCATAGACTCAGAGTAAATAATGAGGAAAGTCGACAGCACTCTTGGCCCGTCTGAACACTGAACCTACGCATAACAGCATAAGGATCGAGCGGTTCAAAAATCATCACGCTGCGATTTTGTTCGGCCAGGTTCGGCCCCAACATCCCGTGCGAAAGGCGCCACGACGACGAGCAAGTTGGGCAACACAACAGCGTGTCAGCGAAGTGCGTCAACGGTCCATAATTTTTTGTTTTGTTTTGCATCACAGCTAATAACCTTAATGTTCAGAGGGCGCTTCAAGTCGTGCGACCGGGTGAGTACGCAACATAATGATGGCTGCTTTATCATACAAACTCTTTCATCATGCTACTATTTCTTCATGCTGTTTAGATGTGACCTGAACAACAAAAGGTCATGGGGGCAGTTAATGACGGCCATTTTCTTTTTAGTAAAATGGGCACTGGCAGAATGTATTGTACAGCACAGGATTACGTTGCATAGCCAATGCTGGCTCTGCAACGTAAGCAAAGGAGGTGCATCCATCTTTCTTTTTTGTAAAAGGGGCTGACAGGATTACGTTGCATAGCCAGCACTGGCTCTGCAACGTAAGCAAATCAGGTGCATCCATCTTCCTTTCTCGTGTCCGCTGATGAAGAGAGTGAGTAAATGATATTTACTTTCCCGCCGCCGCCATATTAACTCGTGATAGTAGATCTACCCCCGCTCCCGACGTCGGTTGCGGTTGTCGAGAATGGGCCTTGGCGCCTATCGACGCCATTCTAGTTCTTCGACTCAACCATCATGACCGACGACGAACAGAATGAGTAGTCTCTGTCTTCTTTTCCTGTCGCTGCCCTGACTCGCCGAAGGATAGATCACTGTCGTTCAAGATTTAATATTCAACCACATTCTGCGTTGCCCCAATTCGCTCGCTACCACTATCGGGTGCCCCTCCACTCTCGCTCGATGGAGGAATATACCAAGGAGGGGAGAATGGCAACGAGAGTTCTGTGGTACGTCACGCATCGATTCATTTGTTGCCCAGGGATTACGTTGCATAGCCAGCGCTGGCTATGCAACGTAAGCAAAGCATGGCGGTGCGTCCATCTTTCTTTTTTGTAAAAGGGGCTGAATATATGGTACAGCACAGCATTACGTTGCACAGCCAGCGCTGGCTCTGCAACGTAAGCAAAGCCTGCCGGTGCGTCTGCCCATCTTTCTTTTTCGTAAAAGGGGCTGAATATATGATAGTCGTATAAGAGAGTATTTACTTTCCCGCCGCCGCCGTATTACTATTAACTCACGTGATCGTCTTCTGTGTCCGGCTGATGAAGAGAGTGACCGCCACCGCCATATTAACTCGCGCGATAGTCGTCTTCTGTGTCCGCTTGAAGAGGGCGAGTAATTGATATCGCCATATTAACTCGCTAAAGAAGATCTACCCGCGCTCCCGATGTCCCGATGTCAGTTGTGGTCGTGGAGGATGGGCCTGGGCACCTATCGACCCCGTTCTAATTGTTCAACTCAGCCACCATGACAGACGATGAACAGAATGAGTAGGCCACTCGTCCTGCTCGCCTTCTCTTCTTTTCAGTAGTTACAGTATAGTATGTGTCCATGTATGTTAGAAAATCTCAATACACCAACTTTTGCACGAATTCCAGCTGTGAATACACATTATTGCCAGAGCGCCGTCATTCAGGACAACATATCTTGCCACTTAAGCTTACCCATTTTCTTTGTCATAGGAGACGGCAGGGAGTCAACTATCTATCAATGACGATGAAGCCACTGGCTAAGTTTTTCATATCTTATCTACATGATTACATAAGGTATTCCGGGCGACGAAATGTTCATGTTGATACATTTTATATCGTTTATCTATGTGATTACATTCATACATGATTATATAAGGTAGTCTGGGCGACAGAATGTTGATGTTGGTAAATTGATATCGTTTATGTACATGATTACATAACTTTCCCAGGCAATGGAATCTTGTGCACATTGCGGGGGGCTGACTTTAAAAGACGAGCTTTTATAAATAAAAGACTCGTAACTCCAGGAAGCCCGGCAATTGGAAATTGCTGCGCAATCCAAACAGCGGCAGTTTCCATCATTGCCATAATGTCGCAAGCGCACGCAACTACTCCAACCGCTTTCCCAAAAATACTCGCAAACGTCACGGTGTTCCAGACTGAGATGGTACTCATGTGGACTTGAATACTCGCAATCCATTCGCCTTATTGTAATGGACTCACACATACTATATACTATACTACTTGGAGAACACTCCACCCTCCAGGTTGAGAACCCTCCCCCCACTTCTCACCTTAGGTGTGTTCGCGCTGATAGCCCCAGTCTCGATTATCTAGGTTTCAGTGGATTTCTCGAAAACCATCATAACGCTGCAGAAGATGAGAGGAGTGGCGACGTATTCGCTTTCACAGGCCTTCTCACCTTTGGCGATGTCACAAATCGTCTGTATTTTGTTATTAATTTCATGATTGGGACTGTCGCCTTCGAGGTGACACCGGGGGCAAAACCTAAGGCACTTGAAATCAAGTGCCTTAGAGGCATGTACTGAGGCATGTCAAAAAATCTCATTTGAATACCGGCCGGCCCATGTGTAAATAATATAAATTAAATATAACCAATATTTTGAAAATTGGAATTATTCATTAGCTGACGACATTTTTGAATTACTTTAAATATGGCTATGTGTGCGAGTCGCTAGTGATTGTCACGGGTTTTGAAACCCGCATGGGTTATGGGTAGGGTATGCTGGGGTAAGGGTATGGGTTGGACTTATCCAACCCTTGCCCTACCCATACCCTTATTGCGGGTTGGCAGGTTACCCACAAACGACTTTGTGAGTTTTCCATCGGAGTTTGAATTCAGATCAACCGTGACCAACTCGGTTGATCTTGCTTTCTACCATTCCAATGACATCCCACTGGACTCAACAAAGGCGGCCGGACCTGTTAAACAGCAAGTAGTTCCTCTCAAACCTTCTTATTATATATTTACTAACCTATTTCATTGTTTTTAGGCCCCTTCACACCCAAATTCGTCACTACCTGGCCTCTCCCTTCCAGCAGAGGATTTAGGCAATCTCCTATCAATGTCGATGGATTTCGGGTGGGAGTACGATTTGGAGGCAGGTATGAAATAAAAGGGGAGACCCATGGTGTGGGAGACCCACGAGGTACGTGGCGAGACAAACCACAGTCGGTTTGTCGCCTTCTTTACAATTTTATCTTGCTGTATTCTAACAAGAAATTTACATTAGGACACACGCGCACTCGCTGCTCCCCCACAACATTAACGCCCACTCCATCGTCGATTCCCGTGCTGACCTACTACCCAAAGCCCACCCACCTGTTTGCATGCATGCCTGTGCTGACACTTGGAGTTTGACTGCTGGTTGGTGTGCCACGTCACTGGCTCTCCCAACCCAATTCCAGCGTATGCTGCCGAGGGCACCGCAAGGTTGAAATGCCCAACGCGGGGTCAAACGACCCACTGCTGAGTCAAATGCACCAATGCAAGCTCGAACGGCATTGTAGTGGGGCTTGAAAGACTCATACTACTGACTTTCTAACCTCGCAATACTGCACGGCCGTGTCACTCAACATTTGCAATGCTATTGCGAGGTTTCCTGGTCAGTTTGAGTGTCCTACTTGAGCACGGGTTGGTATACCCCCCGGTTTTGTGAAACCCTTACCCTAACCCGCCAAAATCCCCACCCTTGGTAGTGGGTACAGGTTTGCGTGGGTATGAGTATGGGTAGCCCTGGAAAACCCCAGGGTTACCCTTGACAATCACTATGTGCAACCTTTCGTTTTC
>Ga0307513_10000669_pt1 | contig 49229 bp, 61 predicted proteins | sample 15_EM_MG_FD_202174 | JGI IMG/M metagenome (GOLD analysis project Ga0307513, IMG submission 202174) | Populus trichocarpa ectomycorrhiza microbial communities from riparian zone in the Pacific Northwest, United States - 15_EM | ecosystem: Host-associated > Plants > Roots > Unclassified | place... | reverse complement strand
ATGGGAGTATTGGTGGTGGGATTGACCGTCGGCGGTCGGACCGAGCGGCTACTCGTGAAGGACGGGCGCAGAGGCGGTTTACGAGGTTGATTGATTTGTAAAGGAGGGGGGGCGAAAGGGCCGTCCTAAGGGACCACAGCTCGGGTTCCTGGAGGTCCACCGACTTCTCCACGCTGGATCCCGAACGAACGAGTTGCTGGGGTCTCGCCGGCAACCACATCAGAGAAGATGGACATTGGATCGCTGCCCGGGCTTTCCCCCCATCTCTGCACCAACGCAAACGAACGGTCTTGCATCATAACCAGGACGTCATGTCACGACAACTTTTTATTCTTTCACAAAATGGACTGCAATAACGCCTATAACTCGCTCGTACACTTGAAGCATGCACGTGGAACTGTTATATATTGCATGCCTCCTTATGCACCCACCACCTCGGTTCTGTATATATTATGCTGCCTCCAGCGGCATCTGAGGGGTCCCTTTCCTGGTTCAGCAACGGTCACTTCTTTACACTCACCTCACATTCATTTGGACTCCACTCACTACTCGTCCTCGAGCCCCTACTTACGTGGACTGCGTCTCTTTCTTATTCCTATGTGTATTGTGGCGCTGTAGATTCTAAACCATCTCACTCATTCGCTCTTGGATTTCGTCCTCTGGTCCTCCTTAAGTATTGTTTCAGGTATTCACGAAATAGAAAAATTACTAGTATATATATGTACGGGGTGCCGTCAAAGTGCTCGATCGCCCACTCGTTAAAGGACTCAGTAGCACGATTTGGTTGTGTTGTGATGTTAAGGTTACATGGTAATGCTAATAATACAATGGGAGCGGGGTATAACGGAAGTGGCATGCAAAGCGTATAGGTTCGCATTGTGTTCACGAAGGATAACGATGATGTCCTGCCGTCCTTCACATGACTTCGTCTCCTTCCCAACCACCATTTGGCTGGGCTATGAGACTCTTCGCAGGCGTAGTGTGTGCCAGAACATTTGCGGTAGCACCAGGGTCTTCCGGAGGGTTCGACCCGTCGCCAACCATGACTTGCTTTGCAACACTCCAGATATCCCCCACGACAAGGAAGAGCCATCCTGGCCCTGGGGGATAAATGCCACTGCTGGGTGGCGAATGGACGGTGACGCGATTGGGTGAGTCAGGGAATACGTCAATGTCAAGATAGACGAGGCGGTTGTTCATGTGGATGGAGTGGGTCACGAAGCCAAGGTCCATGAGCGCAACTAAAGCCAAGAAATTGTCAGTCCCGGGCTGGTGTGATGGGGAAATACTCACGTTTAACCTCCTTGGGAATGCCAGACAAGCTAACGTCCATGTCAAAGGAGGACCCATACAAAAGGTTGGAAGGGGCATTTTTGATGGTTGGCCGTCCAGCACTCTCCAACCAGGGGGGGTTCAACCACTCGACACGGTACTCGGTGCCGTACTCTCTCGTACTTCTGTCCAGGTTAGGATTAGATCCAGCGATCATGATTCTTCCATCTGGAACCAAGGAAGCGGAAGAGTGGTACATTCGTGGGATATCGCTCGTGGGCATGCCTTCTGAATTAAATCGTTCTCCCAGGGGCGCGTCTGGGCAGTAACGCACAGGCGTGAAGATAGGATTAGCTGCGTTCGATGCTCCAACCTGGTTTATCACGTTTCCATATCCTGCAATACCGGTGCTGGCGCCGTTTACGATTATAACCTCGCCAGTCGGGAGGAGAATCGAGTCGGCCATAAGTCGCGGCTGTGGCATTGCCTCGACTTCCCAGCCCCTCGTAATGCCGGTATCGGTGAGTTCCAACCGAAAGCACTGGTCAGAAGCGACTTCCTGAGAGTTGATCATGTAGCCGGGACGTGTATCGTCAATTGCAGAGCCTCCGCATATTAATACTATAGGTGCCCACCCGTTGGACGATGTGAGAGGTAGCAAGGTAGCGGTAGCAGTCATGGGATACGTGACGCGAACACCATTCGGAATTTGTGGCAAACGGCGCTCAGTGTTGGCTTTCCAGTCATAGATCATCGCGTCCCGATTTGCGGCTACGAAGACAGTCGCGTCAGGAAGTAGTATCGCGATAGGGAAGAGATTCGAGTTGAGTGTTTCTTGCAGGAACGGCGAGGGCAGAGGCATGCCGTTGTAACCATGGATGTTCTTGTGCGGGTAGAACTCGAACGTCGGATTGTTCGTGGTGTGGTTGTTCATCCACCCACCTCGAGTCGAGCCTCCTAAAATCATAGCAGAACCGTCATCTAACCGCAGAACCGTGTTGTACCAACGAGGGGTTGCAAGGCGAAGCCCTTCTGGTGCCTCAACAATATCACACCCATTTCCATTCTGGTCACATAGTTCAGGGTGGAAGAGCCGCACGGATTGGAGACCATTGATGTCGCCAAAGTCAGCCGCACCAGTTTGGTCACTGACTACTGGGTTTCCACCGACATTGAGCAGGGTACCGTTAGATAAAAACGTTCCTCCTGCACAGAAGGAGTTTGAGAGGAGGTTAAGAGGCCGGACTTGGTGGCTACGGAGGTCGTAAAGGGCAGCCCAGGCGGGATGTCCGTCGATGGTCAGAGGGTTGTGTTCGACCTTATCGATTATGATTGCATGAGTGGCCGAGACGACCGCCAACTGCATTGCGTTGACAAGAGTTTCTCCTTCTTGCTTGAGCAACCATGATGCCGCGCGGCGAGCCAGAGGAACGAGCTGAGAGAGTTGCTTGGTCAATCGATCCTGAGACGACAGTGATGGTAAGTTGAGGGGTTTAGTTGTCTGGACTGCCTCAACGTCTGGTTCAGGAGGTGAACCAGGATTCACGACCAGCGCGTCGACGTCGATAAAAGTGCCTGTGGAACGGTGAGAACGCTTGCCAGTAGCGACGACTTGAAGAGAGTGAAGGCCATGAGGGAGATGGTCGATGCCAAAGACTCGCTGCTGCTTGAGCCACTCTGGTGAGTATGTGTCGAGTTTTGCCTTAATCTCTCCATCGATGAGGACATGTGCAATGCCGTGCTTCGGACTGAAGGAACCAAACCATTCAATGCCGACGCCGGTAAAGTTGTGAATGAATTCGGCGCCTGGCTGCGAAGTGGTGTGCATACTACGACCAACGAGGAGGGGGTGGCTGAGCTCGCTCCATGCGTCCCTTGGGGTATACCAGACACCTGGATTTATATCATCGACTGAGAAGGAGCCGTCTGGGACGTAGAAAGGAGTGAAGCTTGCACCGTTCAGCGAGGAGTTGTCGACGCGATCGTCCCATGCCGTCTGTGCAGCATCACCGGCAAGGGCGACGTGCGACGCCGTACAGAAGACGAATGAAGCGAGAAAAAGGAGAGACATTGGGAGGACGAGAGCAATGTATGGACAAAGCAATCGTCGAGGAGCGCGGCATTCGCCACAATCGCGTCTCATGAACGGCCCACACAGGTATAGAGAGCATATTTGCGGAAGCACTCTACGCGTTACGAGCGAGAGTCATGCCCTCGATATCTCAAAGCACGTCGCGGAACGCCCTGGCACGTGACAAATAAGGTTCAAGCTCCGCTGCGTCCTTCTCATTTCCCCCCCATAAAGGCAGGCTTTCACGTCCTTTTCTAACTCATTACCGCGCATTTAACAAGCAGCCTCGGCTCGCCACAATCACAAACACACACACAACTTTTCTCCCAACCCAATAATCTAGCAATGTGTCAGTACAACGCTTCTCGACCTGTTTGTTCTCTCTGACACGAGTCTTCATAGCCGGCCGTGGAAAGGGTGGCAAGGGTCTCGGAAAAACTGGTGCCAAGCGCCATCGTAAAATCCTGCGTGACAACATTCAGGGTATCACAAAGCCTGCTATCCGCCGCCTCGCTCGTCGTGGTGGTGTCAAGCGTATTTCCGGTCTCATCTACGAGGAGACTCGTGCCGTATTGAAGACCTTCCTCGAAGGCGTGCGTAGCCAATCCTCTGCATTGTGCATGGTTCTAACATGCCCTTTAGGTTATCCGCGACTCTGTAACCTATACCGAGCATGCAAAGAGGAAAACTGTCACTGCCCTTGACGTCGTATATGCGCTCAAGCGCAGCGGGCGCACTCTCTATGGCTTTGGTATCTAAGCAACATACCATTCCGTGTTTCGTTATCTCGCCTGTTTTTCTCGTCTTGTACTCTTGTAATCATATGCGTACAGTACCACTCAGGCCTACTTGATACAGCACTTTCAAACCTATGCTCTGACTCCTGAGTCGGCTTGATTTGACGGTATCCCACAAACCTCATGGCCTTATCATGCTTTGTCTATGGACGATAAATCTCCCGTAATTTATTGGTATGAAAAGCATCATAATTTGCGGGAAACAGTGATCGCCCGATGACCAAACCAGAGTGAATGCGACTCACTACGCGATAGCAAACTGGTATTAGTTTTCATATACGGCACTACCCGACTGCATGTGACCAGAAGATTTGATCGAAGCCAGGCGAGATAGCCGTACAATACCGGGGCTCTCGCGCCAGTGCACATACCCCCGACAGCTCGAGGTTGTGATAGGACCGGCTAAACAATATTGAATCTAGGGATTAGACAGGTCCCTCGCGGAGCAACACCTGAAACTGTGTGTAGGCAGTACGTAACAATACTAGTGGGCGGTCGCCGATGTCCCTTATAACTTGAACCTCTACAACAATGAGCCGACGACGTGGAGGGAAGTCGGAAGATCTTAGAAACTCCAATGGACCAGTTGTCGAGTCGCCAAGGAGTAAAACAGCCAAATATGATCAGCTTCCTCATTGGATGCAAGACAATGAATATATCCTAGCAGGATATCGCTGGTGCGACCTGCATAACCGTTTTTGCTTTCCCTCAGAGTCCTTTTAATGCAGTCGATAGGCCGCAATATTCGTTGCGGAATTGTGTCCTTTCTGCTTTCACGTGTAAGCAATGGCTCGCAAAAGCTGTATTAAGCGGACTGACTGCTTCGCTTTCAGATCTACACAATGAGACAAGTACACCGTTTCCATTCCTGGATCGAATCCCATCTCATCGCTTGCAGTCAATATTCATTCTCATTGGGGTGGTGCCATTCTGTTTGCTTATCTTCTATGCGGACATCTACCGGGTGTACTAGCAATCTACGACACCGATACTGCTACCGACCTCTTCTTCCTCCTCGTTTTTGGACTGGCAGCAATAACGTGTCTCTTCATCAGTGGGACCTACCATATGGCAGAGTGTCATTCGCCAGAGGTACCTTCTGCTCGCGTAACGTCCGCCGTCAAAGAGAAGGAATTGACACACCTTCAGGTGGACAATTTCTGTCACAAACTCGACTACTCGGGGATTTCAATTCTCATCGTGGGCTCGATGTACCCATCCACGTACTACGCCTTCTATTGTCACACACACTTCCGTGACTTCTACCTCATTGCTATAACCATTGCGGGACTGGGTTCGTCCCCGTTCTCATCTTCTCCACCACCACCACTCACTGAATCTTCGAACTCACAGGGGCAGCATACGTGACCCTGTCGCCCGAATATTCCCGCCCCACCCATCGGCGTCTACGCACCTACGTATTCATCGGTTTAGGCTTAAGTGGGGCAATTCCTACTACCCACTCCATACATCTGCACGGAATAGAACACTTGCGCGAAGAACTTGGGTTGGATTGGATCCTATATATGGCCGTGCTCTATATTATGGGCGCACTGATATAGTAAGTCAACCCCTGCTTCCCCTCTATGCACCGGACGGATCTCCTCGCGGGCGAGATGGAGGCGCACCTGACATGAGCCTAACCGGGTCACGCACGCTTACTTACCCACCTTCCCTCAGCGCTGAACGCTTCCCAGAACGCTTTTGGCCAGGCAGATTTGACATATTCGGGGCCTCACACCAAATCTTCCACTTCTGTGTCGTGGCTGCCGCCCTGTGCCATTACAAGGGACTCTTAGAGAGCGTCAGGTATGTACACGGTGTAGCGGGTGGAAGGTGCCCATGGGAGATTGGCAATCGGTGGTAGGAATCGGTTGAAGAATGGAAAAAGGGATGTACACGGTGGATTAGAGAGCGGGGCTCGGCGAGAATCAAATGGCTCGCTGCTTCATCCGAGCGCCAATCGTCCGTAATGATGCATAGACTTTTCCTGGTGGCGACCCTAGAATTAGAGAGACGACTGCGTCCCGCGCAATCTTGATGTTTTGGAACGACCCGAGGATATGTATTTTCCTGGTTAATGGGAAGCGGCTCAGCTTGAGAGGGTCAGAGTGTCAGTCTGAAGAAACAACGTACGTGTCAGCTAAGAGAATTCGCGTTCGTGAGGCGTTTTCGATCGTAAATTTTGTTTTGCCATCTTGACCAGCTATGCGACCTGGATCAAAGAATTACACTGGAATTCAAAACAATGAATCTAGGCTACCGACCAATGGCACGTGAGAGGTGGTCTCCATGTAGAGTCTTGACATCCTTGATCTCAAATGAATCGAGGTAGAGATCGTCCATTCGGAGGAGTGCGATCGCATCCTGTACGATGATTGGTAATTAGACATTTGGTAGGATATCTAACAAAGGTACCCACATTCGCGTCGAAGCCCAATGCGTACGCCTTCACAAAGTCGGCACCCTTTTGGAGCGCTCCGACCTCCTTCGTTTCCTTCGATGTCTGGAAAGAAAGAAGCTTTGTGATATTCTCTTTGGAAGGCATTTTGCCCGCAAAGTAGTCGAGCGTACTCACCCGTATTTCAACCGTCCGGCGATGAACATTCATCCTTACTTGCAGTCCACACATCTCCGTCAATGGAGCAAATATATTTACCCAATCTTTCTTCAGCGGAGACATTCTATGAGGTGGGATCGGGATCCGCCGTATTTCAGACTTTTTTGTTCCACTCTGCACCGCTGCAGGTAGAGGGGAAAAACCAGCTGACATCTCCCCATTTTTGGTCGCTAGCGGAGCAGTGGGAGGAGAGGTATCTAGCAACATCTCCTCCTCGTCTTCGTCCTGCTGTGTGCTTTTGTCGATCGCTGGAGCCGCGGCTGCTCGCTGAGCCGGGGTTGTCGATGGCAGGGCTTGTGAGGGGGACGAGCAGGGTGGATCGAGCAGGCTAACGATGCCCTCTGTGTTGTTTGTGGTGAGAGCGGAGTCCTCATCGACGGCCATATCGACATCGGACACTATTCGAGCTGGCTTCTTCTTCCCTAGTCCTCTCCTTGTCTTCTTGTGGTGCGTTGTTTGGGCGTTAGCCGTCTGAGTGGTGACGGGGGCCATTTTGCAGGGAGCAAGTTTGTTCAGGTTTTACTGACTAACCAAAAGGGTGCGGGGGCACTTCAGATCAGGTGGAAGAGGTTGCACATGCATGTGCACAGAAGCACGGAAATACAAGAAACGAATAATAATTGACACAAGAGGCTGAACAGCAATACCAAGCCGCAGCTCCATGCTATCAAGCAGCAGCCGGGGCTATGACTTTGTCCAATACTTTCCATTCCTTTACGTGACCATCTGTTTGTACGATCCACACTTCATTTGCCTCGAACTGCTTAATCTCGGCAACTGTGCGACCCTCTTCGTCTCTCCAGTTATCTTCCAGAGCCTTGACAATACCCTCTTTCTCCGTCTGTGGAGGGCTGCCGTAGAAGAAGGAGACGTGAGGATACCAATCTTGCCTCAGTTTGGGATCGGGGGCGCGTCCTCGAGTAATAGACGCGACGATATCCTCTCTAAAGGCAAATAGCTTTTCGTCTCGTTGAATATCGGCGAAGACAGAGTGAAAGAATGTATTCCCTGTCCGCACTTTGTCAAAGGTCGCCAAAATCGGGACATGATGTTGCAGCTGGGCGCCAATTGCATCCGTCCAACCCTCTGTAGATGTCCCGAGTGACAGTGAAGCGAGAGTAATGTGGGGTTCGAAAGCGTCTGAGTGCCGTTCCTCTGCGATGCTGTCGATGACTTTCTGTAACGCGTTGCGTTCCTTCTGCAGTGGCACAAGCCAGAGAGAGATCCCTGAGAATCGGTCATTGACATTGAACGTGCCGATGAGCTCGCTTTGAGCTAATTGCGCACCCATTTTGGGGTTGGTGGTGGACACAACTATGCAAACTTGGTCCTGGAACTTGCACACAGTGTGCGCCGGAAATACCCAGCAGCCACGTAAATCTGGTGACTTCTATTACTATAGGCTGGAATAACTCGCCAACTATCCTTGAAACCGACTGTTGACTTTCACGCGTGCCAGTACTTCCATTACGATGGCCGACGACGCTCAATCACTGGCATCAATATCGAGACCTGGCTCACCAGTCGGCTCGCTTCCTGTTGGTTTTCCCAACGCTCGCCAACCGGCCTTTCGATTCAACTGGGACCCCGCACAGCGGCGACGGCAAGGACCTGGAAGCGTATTGTCAGACAATGAGAGTAGAATGGACTTCGGGAGTGTGTCTGTCACGCCGAGAAATGATATCTTCAACCTCTCCTCCGCCACGCTCTCGTCTGGAGCTCTCCCAAATGATTGGAGTAGCGCTAGACACGGCTTTCATGGTACGTGTCACGAGAGAATGTGTACACGATACATTATTTTAATGCTAATAGATACGCTCAGCCATATCTACGGTTCTCAATAATCCACGAAAGCGGCATGCACCTCCTGCAGCGCATTCGCGTCTTCCCGCAGTTCCTCCTGCGGACCTACCTCGCGTGCGACGAAAGGATTTTGAAGGCTATCTACGCGACATAGCACCAGAATGGGAACGCTTTGAACGTGCGCGTCTCTCACTGGACCAACTAGAAGACTCGTCTACTACGCAACTCCAAACTCCAACTACATCATCTGCACCTCGACTCTTCCGATCCACCTCCTCCCATCCGATTCCGTCTCTGGATACCATCCCACCCATATTCTTCGATGCCGCATTCAATCTCGGCAATCCTGCGACCTTTGCACTAGTTACGGAACAACCGTCAGCGACAGACCCTGGCTCTGGACAAGCTATCGATCCGGCCTCGATATCTTATTCTCTCCCTTTGTTGGAGAAATTATCCCATTACGCAGACACAGTCGAGCAGCACCTTGTACGGGAAGTGCAAGCGCGGAGTTCGTCATTCTTCGAAGCTCTGGGAAATTTGCATGACCTGCAGTCGGAGTCGGAACGCTGTCTCAGGCGGATAACAGAACTGAAAGGGATGCTAAAGGATGTAGACGAGAAGCAGGCCAAGCGAGGGATGGAAATCGTCCGATCAGAGGTCCAGATTGAGGAGATGGTCAAGGTAGAAGAGGGTGTGAAGGTGATGAAGGACGTACATGATATGAAGGGCGTCGCGCAGGGGTTGGTCGCAGCCGGAGAATGGGGAGATGCATTGAACGTCATCGAGAATATCCAGCACCTTTGGGACCATACCTCTGCCGAAACATTGACTGCACCACCGCCGGCAGCCACACCTGCGACTGGTTTGGTTGCGGTTGCGGAATCACCGTTACCGTCACCTGCTCGCACACCACCGGAAGCGCCTCCATCGATATCACTCGCCGTTCTACACGCCTTCTCTTCATTACCGCAGGACTTGCGAGCATTGACTTTGCAGATCAGCAGCTTCTTGTCCAGCGAATTTGTCGCTGTTCTGCGAATCGACATGGGCTCACGGATAGAGATGGGTGACACAAGGACGGCTGAGGATGACCTGACATTCCGTGATCAGATACGACCCTTGTTGCTCGGCCTATTGCGGACGAATGGAGTGCGTGATGCAATTGTGGGTTGGGGGGACGTGGCCATGGCAGACGTACGGGCGTCTGTGAAACGTGTAAGTCATTCCTTCCCCCTCACACGGCCGTACGCCGAACGGCATTGTTATAGCATCTCCCGCCATCTGGCACCGAAGAAGACGAAGAGGTTGACCAGTCGCTCACCGCTAAAAGTGCAAACCTTGCACAAAACCTCAAAAGCATGGACCACGAGAGTTTTATGCGTCTGTTGCGAAATACCCTCGGTTCGTTGTTACGGTGTCTACACGGCGTCGAAGCACAAAGCCAAGCAATCCTCGACACCTTAGATTCGATCATCACAAACTCTAAAGACCCCTCCTTACCCCGTCTCTCCCGATCGCCCCTCTCCTACGATTCTGAAACGCTCAAATCCGATCTCTCCGATATCCTCTCCTCAGCAACCGAACTCGGAAATTCTCGTATATCGAGGATCGTCTCGGTCCGCGCAGAACAGCATGCCCAATTGAAGCTGCGTGAGTTCTTCCAGTATTTCGAGGAGTCCTGGACGTTTGTCGTCGCCTGCGAGGTCCTATGTCGTCGGATGATCGTAGGATTCCGAGGGACCCTCGTGAGCCAGAGTAAAGCGTTCCTTCAGGCGTTCCATGGGAAGCGTCTGCAGGATTCTGCAAAATTGGTCGAGGACGAACAATGGGGCCAAATCGAAGTCAGCCAGAGAAGTCAGCGGATCGTGGATGTTATCGTCGAGTGCGCGGTCAAGGATGCGGTCGAAGTGGTATTTGCCAAACCCTCGGCGGTGAACGGGGTGACGAATGGGACAAGCCTGACACCGAGCATGGAAACTCCTCCGCCCACTGCTCCGGTTCCCAATGGTGAAGGTGCAGGTATTGCCGCCACAGGGAACGCCAAGTATCTCAAGGTTGAAGAGCGGACGTACTATGTCGTCTCGGCCACCATGCAAGTGCTGCAACTGGTCATCGACTACCTCAAAGTCATCGTCAATCTCCCTCTGATGAACATGGAGTGCATGAGTAGGCTGGTCGAGTTCCTCAAGGTGAGTGTGCCATGCAGACCCAACCGAGATAGGCGACTGAGAGGAGATGCTTAGGCATTCAATTCGCGTGCATGTCAGGTTGTCCTCGGTGCAGGCGCCATGCGCTCAGCAGGATTAAAGAACATTACCGCCCGTCACCTGGGTCAGTGCCGCGTGCATTCTCGTGTCATGACCTTTGTTTCTCACATCTACACGAACTCAATAGCACTTGCATCTCAATCGCTCAGTATAATGATCTCGCTTATTCCATACATCCGAGAAACCTTCCGACGCCATCTCAACTCGAAACAGGCGGTAATGCTGGTCGAATTTGACAAGCTCAAGCGGGACTATCAAGAGCACCAAAACGAGATCCACTCGAAGCTCATTGCTATTATGGGCGAGCGACTGAGTGCGCATTGCAAGTCGCTCCAGGAGATCCGTTGGGATGTCCCGTCGCTGCCGCAAGGGCCCAGTACATACGTCGAGCAACTCGTCAAGGAGACGGTCACACTACACAAGGTCCTAAGCAAGTATCTCGGCGGCGGATCTACTGAGGTGAGTCTTCTGCGGAGGGGACTACCTCCATCAAACAAATTAGACGGGTCCTGACGATGGCATGTTTTACGCTCGTTTTGGGTTCAAATCTTTAGCCTATAATGAGTGAAGTGTTTGCGTCCATCAATCACCGACTGGCAGAGGAGTATCAGCGGATTGACCTGCCGAGTCTCGAGGCCAAAGAACGGTGCGCCACGTCGCACATTTCCTTACCTTTCCACCGCTGATAGTTTTCCATTTTGGGGGTACAGGTTATTAACTGACGCACGTTTTGTGCATGAGAAGCTATCGGCACTCCGGGGTGCCTCAGCATTGAGCAACATGCTCGAAACGATCGTGCAAGAAAAGAGCGTACGAACAAAGAGCGTATTGTACCCGAACGGTGTTGCAAATGGTGGGATTGCAAAATCCGGGACCGGTAGTGCTCTGGCTGTAATAGGAAACAACATGTCCACTCCTGGGAACCGGACGCCGACAACGCCTCCTAGGGCAAGCACCCCTCAGCCGCCTCTGGGAACAAACAGCAACCCGAGCAATCTCGCGAACCGGCCATCTCCGTTCGCCAAGCGCGGCCTAGCAGGACTCGGCCTGCTTAGTGGGGTTGTTTCAAGTTCGAATTCGTCACTGGGATCAACACGTCCTGGATCCCCCGCTGGGTTTGATGCGTCTGGAAGGGGAACCCCCACGACCGAAACAAGCGGGGTGGTTGGCGGTGGTGGTGAAGATCGGACACGAACACCGATGTCGGAGGCAGCATCTTCTGCGAGTTTATCGGGGGCAGGGCTGCAGACGGAGGGCACCGCTCATAGTGCGACCATTCCGACGGGTGACGGAGTGTCAGGTCCTGCAAACGAAGCATAAATCGTTGGCTCGTTTGGGCGAGTGGAATCCAGGCATCCATAGGAATTGGGGAGCCACAGCGGGCATCGAATCGGACGGTGTTGCGGTGGTTGACGGAATACGGATTGATGCGGTAGCTGCGGAGCCGACAGAAAGGGTCGAATCGACCAGGTCGGTATGGGGAGTACAGGGAGCACGGGGAGGGCTCATATGAGTAGATTAGGGCACGAGCGGGGTGGAAAATGGACTGTAGGAGGTAGAGAAGGTGCTCTTGGTCATGGGGCAGAGTGCGAGTAATCAGTTGAGCAGTTGGTTACGGACTTGTCTTTCGATTAGGCCTCTGACCCTTGACCTCCTACCACCTTCGCCTGCCCCGAAAATAGCGTCTAAACGTCGTCTGCAACCCTAAACTCACGTGGGCTTCTTCTGTGTGTTCCCTGCCAGCGTCCAGCGAGCAGGCCACTTGTCGCCTCCGCCGACCATTTGCGTTTTTCGGCGAGGCACTCGCCGTTGCCCGCATCGAGTAAAAAGGGTGCTCTGTGTTCTGTACGTGTGTGTGTAGTTGGTCTGGAACGTTCGACGAAGCGCTTCTATTTCGTCGTCTGGGTGGTTGCTGACTCAAGAACCAGTAGACATTTGAGTCCATAGAAGCGTCGAGAAACGTCCTTGCGCGTTGAGACGATTTGTAGTGAACACTTTTGCAGACACCGTCTTGGTCGTCCTCGCCGGCAGCATAATGTTTGACGACAGTGGGTGCCTCGTTTGTGGCAAGAACGTGCTCCAGAATTCGTGAGTGCTCCTCTGCTCTCCTTGCTCTCGCCGCCACTCGCCATGTTCCCTCTCGTTCTTGTCCCTCTTCACTCCTCCACTCGTCGACCACCGTGCGCTCCCTCCGGACCCTTCCGGTAGCCGCCGCAGCTCCAAGCGCCTGGCGTAATAATTTCTGACCTTCGCGTCACCTGCCTGGTCACGTCTACATCGCCTCTCGTCTCCTAATTGGCTACGTGTTCTAACGCAATCCTCTCTTCCTACCCGATCCTTTACATCGCCCACCTCGAACGGTACCCCCAAACGCTTCCCTCGTGGTCACTTGCCCTCCCAAAGCCTCTACTGCTCTGAAGAGTGCAAGGCACATGACACTGGTGAACTATCCGCCTCGGCTTCCAACTCGTCCTACTTCCCCTCGTCCCTATCAACCTCTCCAATCCCTTCCCCCGTCCTCGGACCTACCAAAACCAGCCGCCAAGCCCAGCGCCCGGCTTGGACACACCGCTCCTCCCAACGCTCTTCACCCACCTCGTCCCCTTCCCTCGTCAACAGCGATATTCCCGACCTCTCTGACGACGATGCTCCTCTCGGTGATGGGCCTGCCCTCGACAGCACCTTCAGAGCACCCCGCTTCCGTCGTTCCAAGCAGAGCGTGCTTGACAATTCCACGTGGAAGAGCACGCTTGGTGTCCCCCAGGCAATTCCGGCAATGCAGCACTCGCGTCATGGACACGGCAGCAAGTCCATGCCCGGCCTCCACTACGTTCGGAAACCTGGCCCTATCAACTCATTGGGCATGCTCGCAGCTCCTTCCTCTTCCTCGTCCTCGCACAAACCTCAACAATCCCATCGGCGTTTCGGTTCCGACGCGCAGATGCAGTATGTACTCCCGCAAAACGCCTCAGGCGGCCATACAACCGACCTCAGCTATCTCAACAGCCAAGATCGAGACTCGAGCAATAGTGGTCTCAGTTCGACTCCAAAGTCAAAAAATGCCTTCCACATATCCCCTTCATCGAAGCGCGGAACCACCGGCCACCCTCCCGATGCAACCCCAAGGTCTGGGCACACTGCCGGCCGTGTCCCATCGTTTGAACCCCGGCATGTGTCTGATTCTCAAGTGCAGACCAGGTGTCAACTGCCCCAAAATCAGCTCTTCCGTGGTCATGCCTCCAGCTCTGCTGCCGCAACTCCGCACTTGAGTATCAGTCACCGTCATGATGTTCTCTCCAGTACCGCTCGGGGGACAACGGTTTCCAAAAAGCAATCCGCCTCGGCTCTCTCTACTTTGCGCGGCCTCGCTAAGGCCCATGGAGTCTCGCAATCAGGTCGCCAGCAATCTCAGACAACCTTACTGGCGCTTACCCGATCAGACACAGAGAGCGAGGGCGGTCGACCTCCAGCCGCGACAGCCGCGACCGTCCACTGGGCGAACCTCTGGCCGAAGCTCAACTCTACCGCCACGGCTGAACCGAGACAGAATATTGCTCGCCCTTCCTACGTCATGGATGGAAGGGTCCCTCCCGTGACATCACGGCGAAAGAACGATCACGTTCGGTCGCACATACGTGCACAGCACTCGATTTCCCCGACAGGCGATGAGTACTCCGGAGATGACCGTAGTGCTCAATATCGGCGTGCCGCTATATTTTATGAATCCCCTGACGAGTTTGAGCCGAGCGGTCAGCAAGAAACACGACGTGGCCGATCGCGCCAGCGGTAGCGCCCGGGACTGACTACGAATATCTTACTCGTGAGCACGTTTCTACTTCTCAAAATAATCTCCTTCATTTGACACCCAGCAGTCGTCCCTTCGTCTCAAAGAAAAAGTACAGTATAATTCAGACCATCTAATATGACCGCGCTGCCGCGCCACGACTTCCCAAAACGTGCTTGTACAACCACGCGAATGGCTCTTCCCTAATCGATGGCATCCCATTTGCAATGACTGCACGTCTTGCGGTGGACCAGCCTCTAAAGAACAGAAAAAGATTAAAATGTGCATCAGTCTCATCGCATCGTTCCAACACTTTATTTCCACCGTAACACCATTCAGCAAACCAAAACATGTAGCATTCGGTCACCTCGCATCCTCATTTTCCGGGTCTTCACTACACCATACATGGGTATCCTATTCAACAAAATCACCCTTCATCTCGTCATTGGACATTCAACGTCCCAGAGAAAGTCCGGATAGCCGCTTCACGGCCCCCTGGCAGGAATCTTCGGTCATCGCTTCGATCTTCACTCCAGTCCTATGACACAGTCTGTTCAAAGCATCTGATACTTTTGCCTCAAGGGCATCCCTCATACACGGAGGTACTTGATTGTCGCCACGGCACGCCGCTTGGCCCGCAGTCTCCACCATCTTTCCTCCCTCGTTCTCGTTCTCCCCTCCCTTCCTTTCAGAGTTCTCAATTCCACGTGTCCCACCGTTGTGTTTGTTTGCCTGTCGTCAATCCATCCCTCGTCCCTTCTCCCCGCTTGTTCTCTGCTAGCCAATCTGTGTTGCTCTGTCGCGTCGTCTCGTATTTGCCCTAGTCGAGTTGAATGAATCCAGTTGCCTGATATGCGGGATGTCGCGGGGGTCTGAGGGGGTTGTCGTTGATGACTACTGGTGTTCTCCTTAGACAGGGGCCGCGTGGCGTGTCGCAGGAGACAAGGAAACTGAGTGAGAAAGCGCACAGATTTGCGAGGAATTGAAGAGCCGAGCAGCTGCGTTCTCGCTCTTCTCTCCCCTCGTACTGTTCTCCTGCATTCTACGCAAGTCTTCACGATTGAGGAAATACGTGAGAATCTTACTAGCCCCGTGGGCAATCGAGCAAGTATTTCGAGCAGGCTGTCTTTGCAGGCGGGGGTGCAGCCAACGGCCGAGACGGCTGCCGCGAGAGCAACGCCTAGTCCGAGTGTGGGTGAAACGACGATCGGACGACGGGGGATACGACGAAGACGGGAAGAGTACGAGGAGGACGAGTTGTTGACACCGTCTGCGGATTATTCGCAATATTCTTTCGAATTCGTATCATCTTCTGTCCCGACCGCGACCGTCCACGAGAACCAGCAGGCCGCGCATACTCACGACGACGCCCAGAACGTTCCAGACAGCGAGCAGCATCCCTTCCACGCCGCTCTCGTACCGACCGCCACACGCCCGCCGGGCGCCGCACTGCACCTACCCACTGCCACCGCCCTAAGACACGGCAGTGAGTCCAGCACCCGCGATCCAACAGTCGAACGGGACTACAAGCGTCCTCGTCGCACGTACGAACAGCTCTCAGACATTGGCGCGCAGCCCCTTGTGTGGGACGGCGCCCAAGACCCTCGATCCGTCCACCGCGCGCTATCCGGTGGTGTGACCGGGGGAGTTATGCGGCTCACAGACTCCAACGACGACAATTCTGACGACTCACAACCGACGACTCGAATCCCCCCTGTCAGTGGTCCGCTGCGTGCCAACCATCCCGACCTGAACCACGTCAACGACCCCATCGCGGCCTCATCCTCTGGTAATCAAATGGCTGCAGCTGCATATGCAGAAGATGCGTTTAGCGGGACCGGCCCTGTCAAGAATGGGCACCTCAAGGCGCTTTCTAATGGCTCTACGAATGGCTCTACGAACGGGTCTGGCTCACCACGGACTGAGGGTTCGTCTGCAAGACATTCGAATATACCAAGAGTAAACCCACCCGGCGTGCTGTTGTACCCTGATTCGGAGACGAAGCGGAAAGAGTACGTACGACTCGTCCTTCAGAGCCTGAAGGATATAGGATATACGTACGTAGTTGGTTTCCGCTCGGGACGAATGACCCATGTGCTCACCGCCATCCTTTTCTTCCTCCAGGGAGACCGCTGCGACACTGGAAGCCGAATCGGGCTTCTCTTATGAAACCTCACATGTCCGAGTATTCCGGCGCCTTGTTCTTTCAGGAGACTGGAACGGTGTTGAGAAATCTCTGGAATCACTTGAAGTTCGTGATGGGGACAATTTACGAGTATGTCGATCTCTTTTGCGCCTCACGAGACAGGCAGCCACTCACCCACCCGTCGCGCCGCGTACGTGCATACATTCAGACCGCCAAGTTTCTTATCAGTCAGCAGAAGTATCTAGAAGCCCTAGAAACCCAGCGAAAGTTCGAGGCGATGGTGATCCTTCAACAGGATATTGCACCCGTGGACATCGAGAGAGACCGCCTGAACCATTTATCCAGGTAATTTAGAACGATTGTGTGACGAGTAGTATTGGTATTGACGAACCTTGTGAAGTTTAATGATGTGCAGCTCAGTTGAAGAGCTGCGAGTTCGCGCGTCGTGGGATGGCGCATCGGGCAACTCACGACACATTCTATTGACCCAATTACAACGTCAGTGGTAACCCCATTTACGGCTGTTCTTTTCCTGACATTCTTCTCATCGTTACGGCATGCAAACAGACTTCGTACCTTCTTCAGTAATGGTCCCGCCCCGACGTCTCAACGAATTATTGGGACAAGCACGTCAGTATCAAGCGCAGCAATGCCGTTACCACGTATCGAACCTGGATTCTTCACTGTATCATGATCACTACTGTTCTCGTCATCAATTCCCCACTACCACAACCCACATTCTTGAAGGACACACGGACGAAGTCTGGCAAATACAGTGGAGTCATTCTGGAACCACCCTGGCATCTGCCAGTAAGGACAAGACGGTGATCCTGTGGCGGATCGTGAGTAGCCGTGATCCACGGCCCACAGCAAGCTGATTTATGGTCGTATTAGCCCGAGGCAAGACATCCAGCGGACCGTGAATGTTCCCTCGAGCGGATTTTACAAGGCCATAACTACCATATCAGCGCCCTTGCATGGTCCCCTGATGACACGAAGCTCCTCACTAGCGCCGAACAAGAGATCCGAATATGGAATGTACAGGTAAGCCGTAACGCGTACAGCCCATAGCTCACCGGTAACCGTCGACCCTCTTTACCAGACTGGCACATGCATCGCTGAACTGGAAGAACACAAGTATGCCGTCAATGGTCTGTGTTGGCGTGCGGACGGAACTGGATTCGTGTCAGGTGGTATGGATTGCAAAGTTGTGTTTTGGGTGAGTGTGTCTCGAGTGAGCCGCTAAACTTGGGCGATACTGACAGGCTGAATTGCCAGGATGCGCGAGGGCAACCCATTGGTGCATGGAACGCATTGAGCATACGCGTAATAGATCTCGACCTGACCGCCGACGTCAGCAAGCTGGTTGCTATTGGCCTTGTAAATCAACCGAGTGCTCCGTCAGATTCTATGCCGAGTCCATCGGCGCAGGCGAGGCTATTGGAGGCTTCCGCAGGCGTAACACCCTCTCCGAGTACGGGGGCGGGTCAATCAAGTCGTATGGAACGTCGAATAGCCGTGTACGATATCGAATCTCGACAAGAACTCTGGTGCGACCCTGTCCTGCATCCCTTCCAAATAGTTGACAAACCTGACATACGCTGACCAATTACCCTAGGTCAAGCTCGGTATGGGGTGAACTTACTAGCATCAAAGTCTCAGACTCCCTCGGTTTGGCATTGATCAACCACCAGCAAGGAGTACGGGAGCTGCTTTCGGTCCCTGCGTCATCGAGGCTAACTCTACGTTCATTAGGACGTTATGCTATGGGACATTGCCTCAGGAAGGCTTGTACAGCGTCTCCTTGGTCGACCACCGGGAAGCTTTGTCGTTCGTAGCGCTTTCGGTGGACCACAAGACCACTTTGTACTCAGTGGATGCGAAGGTCTGTCCTCGGATACTCTTTATGCCCTGTCGCTTCGTGCTTACTTTTTCCCGGCTCCGACCTTCTAAATGCAGACGGCCATGTATACATTTGGCACTGTCCTACCGGAACTCTCCTTGAAGTTCTTCCTGGACATCAGAAGAAAGGTGTCAACTCAGCGGTTTGGTGTCCCACCGCCGTAATGTTTGCGACTTGCGGGGACGACGGGACCGTGCGCATATGGGAACCGGAACCTGCCACCATGTTTGAAGAGATGCTAAGGGATGGGACACGAGTTAATAGTCCTGTCACGATCGAACCAGCCCACGAAGTGGCCCTATCCCGTTGACAGCCCCGACTCGGCTTTGCGTGTTCTCTTCGCCTTCGTAATTTCTACCACCATGACTACACATTTATCGATAAACACACGCATCATCGCAACCTCGCACATTCTCATTGATGGACCCTGCATTCTGAGGCCGAGAGTCCCATCTCGTCCCTTGCTATCATTCGCATCTTTTGGCCGCAAGCCAAGCATTCTCCCTTCCCGCTCGCTTGAACGTGCTCTACTTCCTCCGCCGTCGTTCTGCTTCGTCATCGTTGTCACAGTCTGCACACCCGATGAACGGTCCGTCCTATTCTCCGATAGATACTTCTCCCGTGTTTTGATTGGCATCATCGTCCCCCTCTTGAAGCTCCTGCTCGATTTTCCTTTGTGGCTCTATCAGTGTCTCATGTACATCCTGTATTCAAACCAATCCAGACCAGCAGATTTATTCGAGACAGCGTGAATTACTATTACTATGGACGATGCCCAACTCGCTCTCCGACCTACGCATACAACAGGTCGCATTGAATACAGAACGGGACAGGTAGGCCGTGTTGTCCCCAAATACAAATATACAGGGGCGTAGATGAGGCGCTAGTATAGGAGAAGTGCGATTCAATGCAGTTAGTTGGGGGTGCGTGTCTAATACGGTCGGTACCTAGACGTTGTGTGTGAAGTAGGTAGGTTCGAACGCGGGGTTCCAAGGGGTCGGGCCTTCAACCCGGGGTGTGATGAGGAAGGAGGGCCGACTGTGTTACGATGAGGGACGAAGAGGGTGGTAGACGTGCTGGGGGAGTCGGAGAGTGCTGCGGAGGCGGGGGGAGCAGAGAGCAAAGAGGGCGGAAGGGCCGGGGGGAAAGGGCCTCGCGGGGTGGTGAAGCGGCTGGTGGAAGCGAGGATCTGGGTCATGCGGGAAGACTGTAAGGGCATGGATGTTGTCGAGAGGGCGGAAGAATGTGGTGGCGGCGCGGCTGCTGCAGGATGTCGTCCGAGGAAGACACCCGAGCTTATCTTCCTGGTTTCCGATACAAGCTTCCTCCATGCCGGAGTCAGATTTGAGTTGTCTATCGAGGTGGATAGTGTTAGAGTTAAATTAGAGTTTTGAGGACGAAAGGGGGATCCGAGAGGAGGGAAGGGGTGGGGTGGGCAGGGTCGGCAAACGACAGAGGTTACTACACGCACTTTTGCGACCAATCCGCCCACCGTTCCACGGCAGACGTTCAGCCACGACCGCTCGGGGATGCTCTAAGTCGCGGGCTTCACGGACAGCACGGACCCTGCTACTTGCCCGATCGGCCAGCGTCTCGTGTTCACGAACGAGGGCCTAGAAGAGTGGAGAAGGCAAGGGATATCGATGGTCGATCAATGAAAAAAGAATAAGTTCGGGTAGATAGGAAAGGTAGTCTCAGCTCGGCTCACATAGTATTCGGTTCGCCATTTGGTTGGCATGCGTCTCTCGCCCGATGTGTATAGATCCTCCGCGCCTGGGCCAAGCAGTTGATAACACTTGCCCTTCCATATTTCTTCTGTTATGTCATGTCAGAAGAGGGTGCCAGGGGCTCTCGTAAAGGACTCAGATACTATCGGTTCTCCGAGACTCGTTCTGTGGAGTGTGTATCAATATGCGTGCCTTGGGAATAGAGTGGTGCGGTAGACAGGTCACACCTTCTGGGATTCAGAATAATGACCCTCCAATTCATCGAGCTGCTCGGCGGAGCAGTGCTCAAGGATGGGTTTCGCGAGCTCATAGGACACGTCACCAAGGCTGGATAATTCTGTATGGATGAGTGTGAGATGGTCTGCTTGACGAATTTCGCCGCAAGTGCTGCGTACGATCTAGGTTTTGGAGAATAACTGGATGCGCGTCAGAGGGGATGGAAAACGTGGAGAATGCGAGCAGGACCTGCGTAGCAAAGCTGGACTAGGCTAGGGAAAGCACCGTCGTCTGTAGCCATGAGGTAGGGTGGGAGTGGGACGTGTGGCGAGTGAGGCGAGTGAAAGAGGCGGGGAGTGGAAACAACCAACACGGAATTGGTCGGGGGCGAGCTGGCGAGTGCATTGGAGTGAGGGCGTTTGGGATAGAGTGAGAGATTGAGAGAGTGATCGGAAAGATGCTCTGCACGTACAATTAGTCCTCCCGGCGAGCTAGGTGGCTGCCAACCCACGACGACGATGATCGCGTCTGGCAGCGGTGGGTGAATTCCGGACAACCAACCCCGGGTTTAATTGTGTTACCCAACCCTCCCAGGTAGTTAGTTGCCCACCGTGTAGCCGTGTTGCAACCCGCAGCCGCGGATCAGGAAACTGTCCGGAAGGAATGTGGTTGTCTGATGATGATCCTCAGCCCCCCACAAGAATGATGTATCCCAGCTTGAATCAGCTTGAATCAGAACCACAAGGTACGTACCTGCTTGCTGACATTGAGTAAGCGGTGTGCGACGGGTGCGGGTGCTGGTGCTGTTACGACTACGACTACTATTGCTGGAGATGATCACCAGCTGCTGGGCATCACCCCACCCGTCATCGTGAGACTGACTACCTCGTTGGGCGTTGAGCGTTGAGTGGTACGGTAATCATACTCTATATCTCTATATCCCTATATCCCTATATCCCTATATCCCTATATCCCTATATCCCCTGGGTGCATTACGCACGCCACAGTATTGATACTGATGACGATCATCCGTCTCAATTTGGAAGCAGCATGCCTATCCAGCAGCAATAAATCGAGCAGCAGAGCAGCAGCAGCAGCAGCAACTGACACCCTCTCTGGCTGCCGCCCTTCTTGAATCAGTGGTTCAGTGGAATCTATGTGTGGCTGCTCGCTGCTTCTCCAATCCAATAGTCAATAGTGATCCAACCGCACGGGCAGCACCACCAGCAGCGCTCTTCCTTTCCACTCTGTTCTGTCGGGTGCAGCTCTGCGTCCTTCGCGTTTCTCTCTTCCTGCACGTCAGGTCTTTTCTTTCCCGCCTCTTCAAAAGTCTTCAAATCCTCCATCCTATCGCCTTCACACGCTTCCCTTGCCGCTATTTCAACGTCCACATCGACTCACGTGTCCCGTGCTTCATCACCCTTCCCCAGTCCAGCTTCCCTCCCTTCCAATCAAGATTTCGTTAAGCCCTTTTCCGTCATATATAACGCCACCACCCCTTTCCCCCCTCACCCAGTCTACCTCAGCCTGCCTCAGCCTGGCCAGCCGGTCGATCCACCCACCGTTACAATGTCCCCTCAACGACCCACACACCCCCGATTGCACGTCCAAAACACTTTTGATGCCCTCAAAGTCCTCGTGAGTCGTACCCGGCTCATACTACCCTACTCCCACTCCCACTCAGCCTCTGCCACCGCAGGAGGCCGTCAGAATCGGCGCATTGCCACTCGTCACACGACGCCTGACAGACCAAGAGCGCACCTACTGCATTCGTTCTGGTTCTATCTTCGTCTGGAAGGAGAGTGACGATGACACTGGCATTAAACGTTGGACCGACGGCATTTGTTGGTCCCAATCGCGCATGCGCGAACCATTCCTGTTTTACGAAGAAAAACAAACCGACGACAGAAGAGTATCGAATCCCAAGATACACATACCGTGCGATGCGTACGTACTCACCATTCCGCTCATGGGATGTTTCCGACCCTAGCCCCAGGAGCAGCGCCTCCACCTCCCGTCCGGGCAAGTCCTCACGCCCAAATACCACCAAATACGTGCCATATGCATACGCTCCGAGTGCATTACCACCGCAGTTCGAGGAGAAGACGAACAGCGCTGCGCTTGTCAAACAAGCGTACTCCGCCTGGGTCACTGACCCCAAAACCAATCAGAGATGCAAGTACCATTTGACTGCATACTTTACGTTCGACGATCTCCCCCACATTCCCACTGTCGAGTCTCAATCGGAATTACGCGATATTGTGATACCCCAGGGCGTTTACCGTTCCGGTAAATCTCGCACAAGCGCTCGCAATCTCGTCCAGTCAGCCGAGCCTGCACGCACTTCCATGCCCTTCCGGGCCATCGCCAAAATCCCATCCACGTCTGCATCGCCCGATTCATCGCCCACCAGCGCGCATTCTGGTCACCTCTCGCCTTGGACCAGCCCCGGTTCATCTTCCAGCAACCTACACACATTCCATCCCGAGAGTACATACGCGTACACTCCGTATTCCACGTCTCCCGCGGTCACCCCGCGAGGCTCATCTGAAAACGACCTTCCTAGAGATAGAGGGCACTGTGATTACGCCCCCCCTCCTCCGCTACACTCCCGCGCCTCTCACTCTACTACCACTAGTTGCCGTCCTTCCCGACTCCCCTCTGTGGCTTCGCTCTTTCATGATACCGACTCTGGGCGCCTAGATCGCACTCCAGAGGATCATCGAGTTATTCAAATGCTCAATTCTCGTCACATCATGTAGAGATGTTGTCAGTTTCCCCCGTGTACTTCGTTTCTGGATTGACTTTATCTCTCGTCTGTCCCGCGTTGTGTCTGTCTATCACCATTCTCCTGGTTGCCTTTGTCGGTGTTACACGGGCCCTGCGTTTGCCGCGTGCTTCTTGTAGAACTTCTCAATTCAGAATAAGACGTCGGGCCGTTGAATTGGAACGTGCTTGTAATGGAGCCTACATCTCGGGGAACACGAAAGAAGACACATCGTGGAACACGGAACAATCATTATTCCTCCTCGCTGCTCGGAGCATCCTCTGCCGCTTCTCGAGCTTTAAGGGCACTGGATATGTCCTTGGCGTCGTCCTTTTCGGCACCGAGCCGTTTTCCTAGAGCGGGTCACTTTCAGTCTCCTCATCGACCCAAAATTCGAGGGAGGTGACTTACGAACGAGAGCGTATATTGACTCTTTTGTCTTCCTTTCAAGAGGTTGGAGTTTCTTCTCCAAATCACGCTTCAAATCCCAATTTGCACGTTTGGGTGCGATATTCAACAGGTCCTGTCCAAGGGCAACGGGAGAGGGGGCAAAAGTTTTTGTGGTTAGTCCTCTGGTCGGCGCACATTCACCCAAAAGACAATAGAGAGGAGGCTATTTCTCCAACGCTCAATGATGCTCACCAGCTCCGCAGCCTGACGTGCTTCATCTGCAGCGAGGACGGTCTGGGCCAAGCCCTGGACGTTTTTCTCGATTGTATCATCGTCCTGGTCGTGGCCGTTGGCTGCTGCCGCGTGCTTTCGAAGCGTGCGGGTCTCTGGATCAAAGTTGCGCAGAGACAGGATCCCCATGGCCCTGCTAATGCTCAGTCAAGCGCAACGCGGCGGGGGCGAGGAACGTGGCGACTGGAGGCGGGTGTGGCTTACCCGCTGTGTCCGTCGACGGTCTGTCCCGCCTTGCGAGCGCGGAGAGCAGCGAGCCGCACCTTTCGCGCTTCTGCTTCTTCCACGAGTGACATGCGCGGTAGGGTTCCAAAATAGCCTCACTTTGTTTTTCCTGTTTCTTATTTTTTTTTTCTTGTATTTTTTTTTTCCACCCCCCCATTCCCATTCTTAGGTTGTGGGTGCAGCAAGATTGTCCGCGAAAATTTTGTGGCATGGCGTCGACGCCCCATCACGCCCTCTTACGAAGATTCCACCGTGCCAGTGGCCAATCAATCTCGTCTGCGTCGCGAAGAGTCCCTTCACGGCCGTTTCTGCGCGTTCTTTCCACTCGCAATCCCGACAGAACCCTTCATGTCACACTGCCAAATGTTCAGAATGCCCCATGGCCTCCACATCCTTTCCGCATGGAAGATTATCCTTGTGAGCTTATCCGGTAAGCGTGCGTTTCCGCTCCGGAACCACACGTCTAACGCCGCTTGTTCTGCTAGAAACTTCTCCATAATCGCCCATATCGGTGCACACTGCCTCTCTCTTGTACGCGGGGCTCTTTTCTGATGGAGTTCAATATTACTGGCAGACCACGGAAAATCTACTCTTGCTGACAGGTTCGTACAAAGGCACTCCAACGGTCTACCCCTGATGCAATGCTCAAGGCTGCTTGAGGTTATTTCACCCTTCTTCTCCCACGGTGTCATGGCCCTCAATCAAGCTCTCTCTCAGATGACGAATACGATCACCAAAGCAAGTGGGGCAAACCAACAGGTACTGGATAAACTCAAGGTGGAGCGTGAGCGAGGCATTACTGGTATGTAGCCGACTGTTCACAGCATCATGACCAAACACGGCCCCGCTCCTTCAGTGAAGGCCCAGACTGCAACTATGAAGTATACCAATAAGAGTGATGGAATTACTTATCTCCTTAACCTAATCGATACCCCTGGTCACGTCGATTTCTCATGGGAGGTCTCGCGATCACTCAACGCGTCAGAGGGTGCCATTCTGCTCGTGGATTCTACTCGTGAGTACAGCGAGGGGTAAGGGGTGTCCGTCTGGTTCTCATGCAAAGGGTTTCGGGTGTTTTAGAAGGTGTGCAGGCGCAAACAATGTCTGTCTATCACACCGCCAAGGCGAAAGGGCTGAAGATTGTCCCAGTATTGAATAAGGTGAGCAAACTCGATCTATCATCATTGCGCTCGATGTATGAACGTTGGCGAGTCGTAGGTCGATTTGCCCGCCGCCGACGCGGAGCGAGTTACTGCTCAACTCGTTTCTATATTCAACATCTCGCCGGATGATGTCATCCATATTTCTGCCAAAACTGGCTTTGGGGTGCAAGGCGTAATCGATGCGATAATTTCCCGCATCCCAGCCCCGACGGGTAGCGAAGCTCTTCCACTTCGTGCGCGTCTCTTCGATTCCTCGTACGTAGAATGTCCATTTGGCCCTTGGGCGGCATTCCGGAACTCCCCCAGTTATGACAGGTTCAGAGGTGTTATATCTCTCCTTCGTATACAGGATGGTGTGTTGAAGCGAGGTGCGTTGCGCTCGACCCCGTAAGGTCATGTCCTAATTTTGGGGCTCAGGAGACAAGATTGCTTCTTGTCATTCTCGGAAAAAATACGACGTAATAGAGGTTGGTGTCATGCATCCGGAAGAGACGAAAACAGACTCACTCCGCCCGGGACAAGTTGGGTACATCGGTAAGCTGCGACGAAGACTCCTGCATTCAAGCGAGTGACCCCCTTTGTTAGCGTGCAACATGAAGGAATCTTCCGAAGGTCGGTACATGCAGGGCTGTAGCTACACATTCTCATTCGATTCAAGCATACATCGGTGACACGTTCCATCACCTTTACAACGTAGTAGACCCTCTTCCAGGATTCCAGGCAACGAAGCCAATGGTCTGTCCCTCCCCTGTAATGCTTGTTTTTTGGTTGACAGTTGTTCCGTGGGGTCGTGGTCAGGTGTATGCTGGAGTATTCCCCTTGAACTCAAGCGATTTTCCGAAGCTTGAAGAGTCTATAAACAGGGTCAGCTATACGAAAATTGTCATTGACGGCGCTGACTCTACAATAAAGCTTACCCTGACCGATCGAAGCGTAACCATTCAGCGGGAGTCGTCTTCAGCTCTAGGGCAAGGTTGCCGACTGGGCTTTCTAGGTAGCTTGCATATGAGCGTGTTTTGTCAACGGCTGGAAGACGAATATGATGCCAACGTGATTGTCACTGCGCCTACAGTGCCGTATAAAGGTGCGCGCGTATGGAGTCCTCTGATGCACCTTCTGAGACTTAGCTCAGTGGTTTACCATGATAGGACGACCAAATTCGTGAGGTCAGGAGTGCATCTATGATTACGAACAACTACATTGAGTGCGTAACAGCAACCCCACAGACTTCCCTGAATATGGCGACTTCAAAGTTGCTCATGTTGAAGAACCTTTCGTAAGAGCCACTATTATTGTCCCTCAAGGTCGCCACCTTTTGCTTGCAGCGTATCTTCATCTAATTAACGCAAACTTTAGAATACCTAGGCGATATGATGGAGCTGTGCTCTGAGCACAGAGGGGAAGAAATAGCCCATCGGTTCTTCGATATATCATCCGATTTCTCTGATTCATCCCGCATCGTCCTGACATGCAAGCTACCTCTCAGTGAAATTGTGACAGATTTCTTCGACAAACTCAAAGGACGAAGCTCTGGATTTGCCACATTCGAGTAAGCCCTCGCCATTGACCTCTGACCGCACCACCTTGACTCTACCCTAGCTATGAGGAGACGGGATATGAGAGAAGCCCGTTGTCAAAGGTATGTCGAAGGCATCCCGGTGGCCTGGATTCTAAGCCACCACTTCAAGATGTCCTTCCTGCTCAACCAACGGCCTGTCGATGCGCTCGCCATGGTTGTACATAGATCTACCCATGAAACGGTAGGCAGAGTGTGGGCAAAGCGGCTCAGTAAGTTTTCTTTTATGGGACTCTTTTGGGACTCTTTCATGGAAAATAACCCTTTTGTTTCACTCTTCCCAGAGGAGGTGATACCACGGCAACTTTTCGAGGTACCTATTCAGGCTGTAGTCAATAACAAAGTGGTCGCAAGAGAGACGATCTCGGCCGCCAGGAAGGACGTGACTGCTCCTCTGTATGGGGGCGACTTCACGCGTAAGAAGAAGCTACTGGAACAACAGAAACGAGGGAAAAAGAACCTCAAGCGTGTGGGCAAGGTCGACCTCCCTCAAGAAGCTTTCTTCTCACTACTCCGCAAATAAATAATAGCATTATAGCGGCAGCCTCGGGGTCCTGCAATGAATCTGGAAGGTGTCGGCCACCAACACTCCCGAAACACTTGCACCTCGTTGCGGAGAACGCTACAGTTGATAGTCGTCATCGTCGTAGGTCTCCTTTACAAGCCTTTTCTAATGTTAGTCGTGTTCGTCTTGTTTATAGATAGATACCGACCTATTCATGGAGGTTGGTGGGAGATCGCCACTACGATCAGAGCAAAATCAGTAGCACCCAGTTACTCGGCAGTATTTTGACCTACTCATTTGTGATGAAAACGTCAATGAGCTCTGGCGGGACATAATCGTACGTTGGATTCAAGATGTCCACCTTGTCCAGGAGAGGACCCTCTTCAAAGCCAAGGGCGTGACCGGGTTGTGCAAAGTCTAAAGATCCGTATGCATGGTACACATTCCATAACGGCGAGAGTTTGAACTGTCCGGCGCAAAAGACGACAGGAGTGCGATGCATCTGTGCTGCGTGTCCCGCGAGCAGGGTACCACACGCCGCAAAAACACCACCGTTCGCGAGAATTGCGTGTGCACCAAGGACGACTTTGTTGACTCGAGACATAACCGCATAGATGGCAGAATCGGGGATGAGAATTGTGTTTATACCGACGCTCGAAAGCGAGCGAGCGATTTCATGTCCAGAGTAACTGCACGGACAATCAGAATACCTTTCTGGGGGTCCACGCGGTACTTGCCTGGGCCCCGTTTCTGCAACGATTGCCGTAAATTTACGATCTGAAGCAGCCTGCTTGAGAAATGCCTCGACAGTCCTAGACATTCCAACTGTAAGAATTATCTCACTAGTTATATTCCCGTTAGAACGGATCGTACCCAAGGAAGTAGGACGTGCTACCCACTCAGAGTGTATGTGATCACGAGAATTCTTTGCTACGTTCTCATAAACTGTTTCCAACTCATCCACCACCTCTTGGATCGCATCAATGAGGGCCGGTTTAATGCTTTGCGCTTTGCGACTCGTGCTGGATTCGGGTACATGGAGGACTGCCTGGGGATTTGAGGGCTCTTGCTGGGGAGACAGTACCGCCGAGCTCTCTCTGTGCGGTCTCCCATGGAGGACAAAGCCCGACAGGGAATACTGAGAAGATCGGTTTTGGAGGGTCTTCAACCGAGATGGGATTGCTGACGGTAAAAGTGAACGGGAAGACTGAGGAGGGGTGGGCGTTGGCGCAAGTCCCGGTACCAGTTTCGGCTGTAACTCCGGAGTAATGGGGCGCGTGGAAGGAGGTGACCCTTTGCCTGCGGCCGCACTCCATTCCTCTCGAATCAATCGCAATATCCGGCGCACCACATTTCCAACAGTATGCTCTATGTGAACCGTTAGAGGTATGTAGGTAGATAGATACTGATAAGGAAATGTGTACGAAACGAACCTTTCGGTTGCGCCGCAACCAATTGTCGACCCGCTGCCTTTACAATGGATATCAAGTCTTCCAGCGAGTCAAATTTTGAAACGGATACAATGAGGCGCATAAGTATTGTTGTTTCCATCGCCGCCTGTTGTGCCCCAGCTAATTGGCTAGAACATCGTGAGCGGCGTGCGAGATGCGAAGATCGCACTCGCGTACCGTCTTCTTAGTTTTGAGGAGAGCGCTTCGACGTGACGAAGCACGATTTTATCCTTGATATCAGTGGCCATGTCAACCAGTCGCGGCGCAAGGAGCAAACAAACAATCGATATAAGCAACAGCTGACTCGACGCAGAGAGGCAAGTGGCAAAAATAAAATAAAATCCAGAGGTAAGAGATTAGGTTTGAGCACCTAGCTATCATTCAGCGCGATTCAGGACCGTCCCCTAATCCCATTTGACCTGTTCCATTATTTCAGGAACGGCGACGGGTCAATATCGAGCGTATCATACCTCCGGAGAAGCTTTGAACGCCTCATATGATGCCCCATTGAAGAAGCTAACCTCTGTCTCGTTCTCTGTTTGGAAGAATTCACCATCGGTGCATGTAACCGATATGGCTAGGCGTACCCATCGCACAAGAAGCCAAAGTCGCGTTGTGATCACCTAGGATGTACTCATCGTGGTCGAGGTTGATAATCAAGTTGCTTGTCTTTAGGCCGCGTCAAGGCTACACCGCCGATCTGGGGGTTATGCAGAGCCCACCTTGCTTCCGTGCGCTTTGGAATAGAGCTTGAGCGTATCTAGATATTTCGTCATTGGAAGTGAAATATGTTTCGAGTAATGCCGCATGTACCGAATATTACGGTCCGATATGGTTTCCAACCAGCCTCAGCACTGATGCCTGACGGAACAACATTGTAGACTCTCATACCCCATCCGTTGATATCATACGTACTCTCGCGTATTTTCAGTTTCAACTCTCCGACAGTGATTTGTTCCAGATCCATATTATGAAGGATCAGCGACTTTGCGACACGATACTCGAATGACTTGACCACTCGGACTGTAATCGTGGCGCCATTTAACGGCTTCGCAAGGTTCGTTGGTGTGTCATCAAAATCACCCTCAAGGGTCCCCATTGTGGCTTGGTTCAAGTTTTGCCAATAGCAGCGACCGGCAAAGGGGTCGAGGTTCCCCACCTGGACGTACAGCGAGTCACTCTAACGTCTGAGAATCGCCCGACCCCAAGCGAGAACCCCTGGCAGGAGCCTGGTAACCCGACTGCTACAAGATTAGCCCTTCTCAGGTGCATGTTATAAGCACAACTAGTGTATATATAAAGACGAGTGATCGATCGACCCGGAGGGGCAATCAATGCACATTAATTCAATAGCAGGTCGGGTTTGAGCAACCAATATTGCATCCCTTGTTCCACGTCGTTTGGTGGCAACCTTCGATCCGTCCCTCGTTGATGGGGTTGGGGCCGTCTCTTACAAGAGGGCGTGATGCCTCAGACGGCTGCTTTTCTACAGGCCCCTGCGCGCAACATTCAAGACCTCTGGGTGGGAGAAGTTTGTAATCATTTCTTGGGACCACACTTTCCTGGAAGAATCGCCGCGGCTTTCGTAAATGCCCTGTATGAGTGCGCAATCACGAAGCAATTCGTCGGCAAGAAGCAAGGTTACACCCATGGGCGTACGTGCTCCACGAGGTATTTGTTTCTACCTTCGCTCAGTGCGATGCAAAGCCGATCATGTATACGATAACGTGATATATTCGAGAGTGGTATACCCAACGCGTCGCTCGTCGCAAGGATAACTGCCTCAAAGGGGTTCACGTATCCGAGCACCTCCGTGCCTTACGCTACATTCCGCGGCTGAATGGGGATTCAATAGCTTGATTATGAGCGACTGGTACATTTGGGGAATTGTGTACTCTGATCATTTATTCTAGCTTCAGCATGTACGGAACCGATATCCCTTTGATTGCTCGCCTGGACCTGGAAGTTCCCGGACCACCACCATAGAGGACCGCATTGCTAATGGGCCACCTGATTATTCGTCCGATGAGTCCTTTTGTGAATGTACCGCCAATGTGCTCAAAACCTCGCGAAGTCATCGCCGGGATTCAATTATGTAGATGATATCGAACCCTGCGGGAAACGCTTGGAAGGGGGGTGGGATATTTTGCAGTCAACCGGTGGCTGACGGAACAGTCTTGCTCAAGCATGAACTGATGGTTTGGAAGGCCAAGCGACGTTACAGGAGATAGCGATGGTTGGGCTGGCTGCAAAAGGTAAAGTGGTATCCGGAGGTGGGTCTGTAAGGCTAGCTATATCTGTCATCACGCCTCGCGGTGTGCGGGCTAATGGGGGTAAAGCCTGATGAAGTTCAGCAAGATTACTGGATCGGGTGGTATTGTGGGGGACTGTCCATTTAGCAGACTGACGAGTAACTGGATATCAAGGTACACAGATTCCTGGAAACCAGGTCAAGGGTGCCAAGTTGGCCATGAGGATCAAAAAAGTCACTATGTACTGTTCTCAACGATTTCTCATCCACTATAGAGCGGACGCTAAGGTACAAGGTCGTCGACGCTACTGGTCTTCTCAAATTTGGCTTTCAGAGCGAAATTGTTCTGCGTAAGTGGACGAAACAACGCCGGATGCGTCATACGTTACCCACAATGACAAGTTACACTGATGTGGGTATGAGACATGCTTCTTGCGCAATCATCATCGCAAAGACTCTCCCTTCGAAGTTAGTGTATAATCGAGGAACCAGTGCGATGAACCTCACAGTTAGTGTAGCTATTGACCCCCTCATGGACCACATGAATACGGACCCCTACCATAGCTGGGTGGCTAGCTCCGAGGCGAGAAGCCGTACGTATTTCGTTCTTGGGACAACTTGCTACCTTAAATAAGAGACCGACAGAGGCTTGGATGTTGCACAGAACCCAGTGCAGAAACGGCCTTGAAGAGGCCAACCGACTTGGGCGGTGCCCGATGTTGGCTATCATCGTCTTTGTCCCTATAACCTGGAATGGGGAGCGTAAATGTTTAGCCAGTCCAATTGCCGTCTACCTTGTGGACGAGGTGGGCTCATCTCGAAGTGGTTGATGCGAACTCCTCCACGACCGCTTTATCCAGGTTGTGAGTTATCCAACAACCACGCACAATAACACAACGCCGAAGTAGGGTAACACGTCATGGCCTGAGAAGGTCGCTGTTATGACTCAATTTGGTATGGTCGTAATGACGGGGCTATCAACATCTGACTGCCAGCAACTCATCTATCGGCGATAGAAAATGACAGGCAGATGTAACATATGTGACAACACCATTCCGTCTGGCAAGCCCCACATCACGTTCCTCGCCCGTGGGCAGGATATTGTGGCATACATGATCATCGGGCGCGAATCATCATGTATACCACCACGAGAGTTTACGTTGAGTATAAGCACTTTCATGCGGAAGGGATCACGCAATCATTTCCCTTGGCAGTCAGCACTTTCGCAATCATCTTTGAGATAAACCTGCGAATCGCGGTAGCGTGTCGGGTTTAGAGGTTGTTCAGGTCTATGTGGTGTCGCCAATCTTGACAGTTGCGCATTTCCGCTCCAATTGGCAGGACTCCAGAAGGCGAGAAGCGGGGATCGGAGTCGAAGGATGCACCTCGATTCGCCATTGGTAGACGAATTTCACCTCATTTTCCCTTTAAGTGGACTAGGTTGTAACTACCCATGACTCATAGGTTGAGAGAGCTCCAGTGCTGATTAGGGAGTGCGAGGACAATCGCTTTCTCAGGGCAATTGACTGTCTACAGCCGCAATGCGTCGAAAGAGATGATGGTCAATATGATCAAGGGTTAGGTTATGGGAGGCGTTGTAGAAATGACGGTGAACTCCAGATCCGGTTACATGGTTGGCCGCATCCATGACTTCGCCAACCCAACTAAGTTACTTCGGGAGCTCTGCACTCGACCATGCAATAGCAGGCGTTGGCGCCGGAACTGCAGCCGTACTCTGTATGCATCCACTTGATCTTGTGAAGGTTAAGTTTCAAGTGGCAACTGCGCCTCCTGCCGGAGGGATTGGAAAACAAATATGGCACTCCTTGAAGGATATATGGATAAAGGGTGGTATTCGAGGCCTCTATCGAGGCGTCGGTGCCAATGTAGCTGGTAACGCATCCAGTTGGGGTTTATATTTTTGGTTGTACGTCAAGAAGCACGCTTGAAAGCCTCTTGACACTCAATATCACCACTAGCTATAAAAAATTGCAAATAAAACTGGCAAACAACGACCCCGGTTTCCAAATGTCGGCAATGGATTATTTGGTGTGCTCTGCGGAGGCCAGTAGGTCATCTCCATGAACTTACACATCATGCATAGTGACCAAATGTTCCAGGTGCTGTCACTGCGATTCTAACGAACCCCATATGGGTCGTCAAAGTGCGAATGTTTACGACGTCTCCTGATTCACCGTCGGCATACCGTGGCCTCATTCGTGCGTTCACACTGCACAAGTGTGGCCTCTATTCTAACATTGGAACAGACGGTCTTACCAGAATCTATCACGAGGATGGACCACGAGGTTGGTGGAAAGGCAGCTCCATGGCTCTTTTTGGAGTGACTAATGGCGCGCTCCAATTCATGTTTTATGAGGAGATGAAGAAGCGAGCCTTTGCATTTCAGAAGGCTCGGAGGGAAAGGGACAGTATACCATGGGATCAGAACCAGGAGAAATTGGTGCGTGGAACCTTAGGTTGCTTGCCTGAGCAAAAAAAAGATTGACCAATTTCAGCCGAACTCGTGGTACACCGTCATATCTGCCACTGCAAAGATATTTGCGCTATGCTCTGTCTATCCATACCAAGTAATACGCTCCCGAATCCAAGTGAGTCCAGCCCCTCTTCCACTCTCTGTGCGCTGATGCACCACCAGAACAACGCTACAACCCACCTATATCCGAATGTTCGGACATGCGTACGACGTACATGGACCGATGAAGGCCCTCGAGGGCTTTACCGCGGTTTAGGAACGACCCTGGTACGGGTACTACCAGGGACGTGCATTACGTTTGTAGTGTATGAGAATATCGCGCATTTGCTCCGAACATTCGCGTAGCAAAGAGAACTTGAGACCGGTGGGAATACATAGATTACTTCCCGTCGATTATTCATTATGTAACACATGATGATACAATTACACACTGTCTAATACATGAAACCTGTTTGAGTGTGGCATAGCGTTGGCGGTCTCTTGTCAGTGATGAGCCATCTCCATCGGTTAGATTATTAGATTCAGTTAGATGGACGCCAGTGATGCACGTGACTAGATATTTTTACTCTTGTAATCTTTTAATCAGGGCCTTGATCTGCTGTTCGAGCTTTGCATCGTAAACTGGTTAAATGGACTCGCAGCCGCCACGAATTGAAGCAGTTCCATCAACACAGGTTTTCCAATACTAGAACGAGACGGATGTCGCACAGACGGCCATCGTAGAACCAGTGGGAGACAAAGGGGACGATCCAGAGGCACGAGAAAAGCTTTTCAAAGGATTTCCAGGGTCAAGACAAGGTTTCAGAATGAGATGGGGCATTATGCAGACGGGGAGATTTCAGGCAGTGAATACGAAGGGGCTCTGTGTGTGTTCGATCAATCAGCGTTCTGGGAAGACAATGTGAGCATGTGCAGTAATGGTGGAGTGAAACGATGTACATTGTGGGTTTCCACTCACGTTAGTGGATCTACTGGTAAGCTTTCGGCCGTAACTCTGGTGCGTGGGTGTCCGTGTCTTGTATCAAAATGGACCACCTTGGAAACAATTCAACCCTAGACGATTATGGCCGTGCTGACGAACGTGGCCGTAGACTTCGCCTCATTCCGCTACCACTTGACTTTCAACTTGACTGCTTGCAGCGGTTACCACGTCAGCGGTTGGTTTGATATTACTTTCATTGCTTTTCGGAGGATTTTCCTGAGACTAGAACGCCAGTAAGTTAGTGGTAATCCTTAATGCAAGTGAAAGAACGAACAACACTAGATGTCCTAGCAGGTCCTCCACGGCCACGGCCACGGCCACGTACTCCCTCACCACGACCGCGTCCACTGCCACGATCACTTCCACGGACGCCGCGACCTCTTCCGCGTCCACGCTCAACGCCACCAGGCGACGTAGTTTCGGCTGCACCTTCAGTCTCACCTGGGGGTCCTATAGAGCAGGTTGACTAGGGAATCTATTCGGCCGAGCACATGCCTACCAGGTCTGATTTCTCCGTTGGCCTCCACCTTTGACTGGCCCCAAAAGGCATTTTTATCGGTGCGAGGCGGTGCAGTCCCTTGTTCAGCAGGTCCTTTCTTGCCTGCATCCCAAGCGCGATTTTGAAGTTGTGCCAGCTTCCTCTGCGCGACCTTTTGGCGCTCACGATCGACTTCTGCTTGCAAACGTGCTTGACGCTCTTTCCTCTGACGGACGTTGATGTCATCTGCCGATATCTTATTAAATTCTTCCTCATCATTGATTACTTCCTTTGATATTGTGAGGTAAGTTGCCGTGGAAAACTCACGGCGTCATGCGCACCTGTCGCTTTTCCTTGATCTTTTCATTCTGGAGACGAATGCGTTCCATACGCGTTGTAAGTTCCTCTTCTGTCAATTTGGCCTAGAAAGGTAGTCAATGGAGCGATTCCAAGGGGCCAGTATGAGAACTAACGCGCTCCGATCCACCAGTCTTTACCCGCTCATGATTTACATATCCACCTGAGCCCTTGCTCTTGCCTTTACTATCGCCTTCGTCCATCTTGGCCATATCCACCTCGTTGGCCTCCACGGCGGGTTTCGGGTTCGGAGCTTTGGGTTTTGGCTGCTTTGGTTTGGAGGAGCCTTCCTTTTTGTCTTTCTTCTCCTTCTTCTCTCCTTTGGACTTATCGCCTTTGCTGAGAGAGGGCTTCGATGTTTTGGTGGGTGCATCGGCCTTGTCCGTTTGTGTTTGAGAGGTGGAGGGGGCAGCCACAGGGTCTCCCACATTCGCGTTCGCATTTTCATTAGCGCTGGCAGGTTTGTTGTCCCAACCAGACGTATCGTTTTGGTCCCAGGCGGATCCACGGTCTTTGGCCCATAGATCATCTCGCTCTTTCTGCTCGGGGACCACCCACGGTTCTAGTTCATCCAGTTGCTCCTTATTGTCATCACTATCGTTGTCTTCCGCTCTTCGAAAGCGCGCTCGACGTCCGGCCCTTGCCTCGCTTCCAGCGTCGGATACCTCAGATTCCTCATCGCTGCTTTGCTCTTCTTCGGAGACTGGATCTGGGTCTTTTCCGTGAACGTTCAAGCCAAGCACGCTCATTGAAGTGACGGTTTGGTTCATGTTGTGTCCTTTGTTTTGGTTGGGCTCTGGCTTGCTCCCTCTTCCTATTGCAACTATAGCGTGCTAACCTAGGAAAAAACTGAATTCATATGTTCTAGCCCATGATACCTGGTCTGGCACACCGGCCTCTCAGGTTTGAATATCAGACCATAGACAGCGGAATAGGGCTGCATCTATCAAACACTCCAATACCAGAGTGGTCCTGCAGTCACAAGTATTAACCTTGCTCTGTCACACGGAAACCGTCACCGAACCATTCAACTTCCGGTCTCGCGCCGTAACCAGAGTATCTAAAAACGCTATAGACACTATCCGTACGTACTGCTGGAGAGTTCCATAACCTCCGCTTCATCCGTTGTGAGATACGATAATACATCAAATCGTCTTCGAATAATCCGGAAACACTCTCGGAGACATAGAAACGTTTATACGAATCATATGAAAGATATCTCTAGGAGTCAAGAGTATGAACCAGTCATCCCCTCGCTTGCTCATTTCCTCTGCCTAACCACTCTCATTCTTGACCTGTTCATTGACCTCTGTTTCTTTATTATTTTCTTCATTTCACCTCCTCACCTTCTGGTGGTTTAAACCGATGGGCCCCCGGCCTAGGCCGGTACGTCTTCTCCGCATTGGTCTGAACCATAATCATTTGTCTTTATAGGACTTCTCGGTCCGACGATCACAAGGCTGCAGTGGTCGTCCCTCTCTTTGGGTGGTGTCCCTTACCTCGAAATAGTGTGAAGGACCACTGATATGGCACCGCTCCTGCACGGCATTGGTCCAGGTCTGAGACCTTTGACAATAAGGCTTCGAACGAACGCACAGAGTAGTCTTACCAACTTTTGATTGTGCTTTGATTGACTTTGATTGATAAATAGACGCCTCCTATTTCAGATCCGATAGTCCATGTTCCATGTTCCAGAGCCGGCGTCGAGTACACACGCAATAGTACCAACGAATCTCGTACCCGAACGAGACTATATCGAAAACTTACCCATATAAGCTAATCTGTGTGTGGGGGTGCTTGGGCTCAGATTTGGAAACGTAAAGGACCGTAAGCAGCAATGCATAATGTGTTATGCGATAAGAGTAACAAAAAAAAGTGGAGCTATGACGCAAGACACACAAGCGTGTATGGCAGAGTAGAGGCTAGAGGGGCCATGGATCAGGGGTCAGTCAGAAGTAATGAACGCCGCATTGAGTATCAATCCGCACAGCAGAAAATACGGCGAGACGACCAAACGAATGGCTCTCCTCCATTGAGTATCCCTGTGCCACCAAACGCCAGAAATTGGCCTAAAAGACAACTTGTTGTGTGTGTGGATTTTCGCAGAAAATGACACCGCGTCGTGAATTACGGATGGAGACCAACGGAGCGAGTGTAAGAAACGAGCGGAAGGGAAAAGGAGCGACGATGATGGGATATCTATCATAGAGTATTTCTGACGGAAGAGGTCAAACTCGTCCCATTTAGAACAGGCCGCAGGACACGACGAGGACTGCGCAGAGCGTGGTGAAGGCACAAGCTGCGAGGCCAGTGGCGCCGCCGGTGTAAGCATTCGCGTTGGCTGGAGTGGTGTCCTTGTTGTCCTTGTCAGTGCTTTGGACAGTAACGCTCGAGTCTTCGGTATCGATTGAGGCAGTACTTGACGGCGTTGCGGGGTTGTAGGGGGCGTTACTGCGGGGTATAGGTCAGAGCCAATTCTTTTGTAACATGAATGTTGAGAATTCGCTTACTAGGCGGTGTCAGCGGTCGAGATCGGCGTGGTAGACGAGCTTGATGAGGATGTGTCATCAGAGGTGTTGTCTTCAGACGGACTCTGATACGGAGTATCGGCACCATCGTCGGTAGTGTTGTTGTCGGCAGTGTCGTCGTCGGCAGTAGGCTCATCAGTAGGCGGGTTGTACGGTGGCGGGTTGTACGTTGGAGGATTGTACATTGGAGTGGTCTCAGCTGGAGGGCTGTAAGTTGGAGTGCTCTCAGCTGGAGGGCTGTAAGTTGGAATGCTCTCAGCTGGAGGGCTGTAAGTTGGAATGCTCTCAGTCGGAGTGTTGTACGAAGCGTCCTGGTTAGGAGTAGGAGTACCGAGGCAGGACGAATCACCATCGCCGATCGTGATCTAAAGGAATTCAAGTTAGGAAATTCAGGAGAAATGCCAAAGCACAGGGAGGATGCGTACAGGATCGGACCAGGCTTCCCCACCGTTGGAATCCTCTACGTAAACGAAAACTTGGGTGCTGCTGGGGATAGCAGGAGTGTACGATACGGAGTTGTCATTAACGTCGTGGAACTCTTGACTGAAAATATTGTCAATCCAGTGGGTTGCAAGCGTGGATCAACAGACTCACATCGCATCGTGGTCGCAGGGATCTTGACCCTGGAGAACTGCGGAGCGGAACGGGTATTGGTAACGGAAGTACCGCGAGGACGGGATACGGACTAGCGACGTAGTAGGGACCAGAGCCTCCAGAGAAGTTGATTACAGAGTCCACGCACTGTCAGAACAACTGTAAGCCAAGTCGAAGAACCAGGGACATGGGATGGCACTTGCCTGAGTGAGCGAAGGCGTCTGGACAGAGACATCTTGAGCATAGGCTACAGCAGCAGCCAAAACAAGGGCGACGGCAGGCGTAGCAAACATTGTGGAGCTGTGGGGCGTCTTGGGGATGAAACGAGCGGCGGGCGACTGAGGGGTTCCGAGAGGGGTTCCGAGGGGGGAAAAGAGTGAAAGTCCAGACACGCGGAAGGGCTGAGAAACGCCGACAACGAGGAAGACGGAAGACAAGGAAGACAAGGAAGGTTGACTTTATTTTTATCCCATTTTGATTTTACCACCCACGGACCGGGACAACAGCCGAGGCCCGGAACCAAATTAGGACACTCCGTCAGGGGGCCACCACCTGCTTCCACCCCTGTTGATAGATTAGTCACGTGGCTACCTGTCGCCCTTCCTGAATTGTTACCCCACAACTTGAACCCAGCTCTTATACAAGTCCATCCAGGCTAGCTGTTCAGCTCAACTGGGTCAGTCCACCCTATCGTTGCATTGTCTCCAGTATGGACAAGAAACTCCTCGTGCTCGATCTCAATGGGACACTTGTCCTGCGCTCCAGGAGCGGTAGCACCGTATCCTACAGGCCTTACCTGCGTACTCTTCTTCATTATCTCTCAGTCGTCTCCCGCGATCCTAAAATATCCGGCCTTTCCGCCACAGAGGTGATTGTCTGGTCCTCTGCACGACCCCATTCCGTGGAGAAGATGGTCAAGGATATCTTTGGGCCCTCTTCATTCTTGCTCGCTACTTGGGATCGCACCCACCTTGGCCTCAGCGAGGTGGATTACGGTGGGCGCTATTCTTAAGGTGTCCGCTCACTGACCAATACACCTGAGACTGTAGATAACAAGGTGCAAGTAACAAAGGATTTGCGAAAACTGTGGGCGGCATTCCCCCACCACTCGTCAGCGACCACCATATTGTTGGACGATTCTGCAAGGAAGGCTCGACTCCAACCACATAACCACCTCTGTGTCTCAGAATATACTAGATCCATGTACAAGGGGACCAAGGCAGCGTTGGAGGCCGTTGAAGTTGGTGTTGAATCTCCCACTCAACCGGACCAAACCCTGGTCGCAGTGATTGGTGTCCTCGAGAATTTGCGAAAAGAACCGGATGTTGCTTCGTGGATACGCCGTGGGTCACTATTCAACGTTGCTTCGTCCTGCCCCTCTCAGGTCGAGGCCTCCGCTGCAGAGGTCGCGAAGCTCACATCCTGGTGGGAGGGACATGATACTATGGAGTTCTGGATACGAACCGGACGTGCCGTACTCCAAGAGCTAGAGATTGATTTGAAAATCTAGTTAAAGGGGCTGGTATTGCTAGTGTTTCGTAGAATCTACAGAAGAATATGACCTTATGCTAGCAAGGGATTCTTATATTCTCCATGGAATACAGTGAACAAGCGGTCTAGCAATCCCAACCACCATGTTAGCGGGTGGAGGTCGGACACGCCGTCTGGGCAATTATGCCAGCTAAACGCTTTCTTTTTAGTTTTGGACTAACTACCACTCGCGAGGCGAAACGATGATCTCTGTCTCCATTGTCGAGGTAAATCTGCAAAAGCGGTCAATAGTGATGAAAGAAATCCCGAGTGTATCGACACACTTTCGAAATCATTCACATAATACAAGCAAATCTCATGAACCAAGCGTGGATACGTCGAAGTCGGATGTAGAACCTGTCGGAATATTGGTCTTCTCGTTGTTACTCGTTGTTACAATGTGTACAATCCCGGGACTGCGTATTGGAAATGTGTACATGCTGGTGGCGACCGAGCCTCGGTCACTTGCTTGCAAACCAAAGCTCCGTGTCGACACGGTTACAACCCCCATTTCCATTTCACATGTGGTTTTGTACATCGTAATAGGGCAGCAGTTTGTCACCCCTTTCGATCATTCTTGATCAGAACTGGGAGAACGTTCCACTACGAGCGGGTTTTAGTGCGTCAATAATCAACCTGGTTCAACTTACCTCCTTACAGGAGACGTAACTGAGCCCAAAATAATAATGTTGGAGCCACCAGTTCGAGATGGGATGATCCCTGAACATTTCAAGTACCCCTTCTTCCCGGCCTAGAGCAACACGTTTGAAATGTTTTACAGAGTCCTGCTTTCCTCTCCTGGTCCGGAATCAGAGCCAGTACCGGCGAATCAGAGTGCCAGTTGACCTCAACTGGGAGATTGTGACCGGGGGGTGTGTTTGTAACCAGGCTCAAGTAGGTGTAATAGTATGGGACCGTAGTGAGCTTCGTAAGACTACGAAGCGAGGCAAGGTCGGCGAATGGCATGGTGCATTGGTAACCCACAGTTGCTCTGTTGAACTGCGCCTTCCGTCCACTCGTGGGGGTCTTCTTGACCGGTGAAGGCGGTGGAGAGGGGTGGCTTCACTCCCGAGGGTCCGACAAATCGCTAGAGAACCTGACAGTCCTCTCCGGTCACTGGGACGGCGTCAAGGCCAGAAACATAGCTAAGGCTTCAAGAGCGAGTATGTGTTGGCATCGTGACTAGAGCAAGCACGGTAGCCCAGGAATCGCAGATAAAAGCATATCCTAACGAAATGCAATTGCCTCTGGTGATACCCTCAACCGGCGCAAATGTCTAGAGCCCGGGTGAGAATTCCGGCCTCCTTGTGAAGGAGGGCGCACATACGTAGAAGTATCCTACTTCGTTCGCAGAAAGGACAACACAATGGTGAGGTTTGTCCGGTCCATCCCGGTGGATAGGCGTTGTAGGTTTTCAAAAGGCCTAAGAGATTTTCAGGCCCTCGAGTCCAGGAGAAGACCGGCCCAGACGCACCAGAGTGTAGCCAAATTGTGGAAGATGACAAACTTCCTGACAACTGCTGTCGCGAGTGGCTTCTTAATACTCAGGGTTTGTAACCCATTACGTTCAATCGTCTTTTGTATATCAATTGCCCGTCCTGCCTTGCTAGGAATCACCTCCACACGGGGCTTGAACTTGCTACCAGTTGCTGGAAGCTTTCCGTGGTTTGCTAAAAGGGTCCATGATAAAGCCGCGTTCGATTAACCAGTCGTAAACTACAGGCGCGCCGAGTTTGATCGATTCGCTCGACTCATCATTAAAAGGGTGAATTGTAGTGCCTCCTAGCAATCCCGTACTAGCAGGGTGTCAATATGGAGGAAGTAAGAACATACTGCCGCCAATATAACCATTTCGCTCGAATACTCGCTCTCAACGCGCTCCCTGGTCCCCTTAATGGACGTGGATATTCAAAAGGCTGCAAACGAGCCTCCCTCTCCTGTCCATATGACAGCCGCAAGTCATTGGTTCTCCGACGCGTGAACATAGTCAGCTGCAGTCACCCACTTGGGAGCAGTGGAAAGTGCAAGAGGGAGAAGAAAAGGTAGACAATCTGACTTCGAGCAAGTAGAAGAAGATCCAAGAGCGCGGTTGTTTGGCAACACAACAAACCCACTTCGGCCTCAGCGAGAACAGCTTGCTGAAACTCAGAGCTCGAAGTCCCGCTCAGGGTATTCGTTGAAGTGCAGACTGACTGGGCACAATTAAGCCGGAGCGCCACCGAGCTGTTTTCCTTGCTTTTTGTGAGCGAAAATTTTGGTGCTGCTTGACTATGTCGCTCTCACACTCCTGTAACGCCTTGGCGTTTCGTTACCGGTGTCTTGGCATAATAGACGTTACCGCTCTCGCGAATCTCCGTGCAAGTGCTGCGGCACCGCCTGTCCAGCTTTACTCCGTCTTTTACTGGGGTAGGGATGACAACCAACATTGGTCCACAATATGAATTGGTTCAAACTGTGTGCAAGGACTAAGCGCTGTCCCTCCGCCACACGCTTTTAATTTTTCGCAAGCCAGCGTCACTACCCCCGACCCTCCGCCTTCGTTCTTTGATTCAGTGCTTCAGCTTCTGAGACTCTCGCGGTAATGAAGTTCCCAATACCACTCAGTACGGTTTAGTAGGGAGTAGGTCCGTTACACCTATCAGGGTAGCACTTGACCCCGGACCAGGCAGATCATCTCGGGTACCATGACCATATACTCCCTGGAGACCATCTAACATTCCCCCCATTGGCGCCACTGCCAATCTTGGGCAGGTCGGGGAGCGGGGGTGACAAGCGCTTTTCATCCCCATAAGTCTCGCAGTGGGACCATTGGACCAGCAAAATCCATTGCCCGTCATTAATGGGTATCCTCCGTATACGGTACTTTTATATGCCCCTCAGGTGTTTTGCCAATCAGCCTTGCAAATCACGATGTCCGAACTGAACTGAGCGGACCGTTGACAACTGGCTTTTGCTATATAGCGACCATATCTTTCATTTAACTCTCTATGGATGAAAATCTTGTGCGCTCACTCCATACCAAGACCATTTCTTTTGAATTCCCCTTCGATTCCCCACCCGTTGGGTAGAATATGTCACCTTGGATCTTAGGTACTGAAAAGTCTCCGAAGCACATGACACCAGATTATGTCACACCGCGATCTCATCAGAAGCTCCTTCAGTGAAGGACTCCAAGCCTTGCTCTCCGTCCCACCTACTCTTACAATGTTAACTACGATTCCAGAGGAAATCCGGGAAGCCATTGTGGTGCAATGCGCCGCCATAGATCCTGGTTCGCTGGCGTCTCTGGCGCAAACGGACTCTAGCCTCCACCGCTGGATTTGTAAGCCGGAAGGCCAGTATTTATGGCGTAGCATATACCTGGAGATATTCGACGACCCCAGACACGCTCTCAGTCTCCACAATGGTACCCTGTTCGAAGCACAATCGTTTGATTGGAAGGCGCAAGCCCAGCGTATCTTCCGCGCAGTGTTCCGGCTCCGTAAAGCGGAATTTTCTGAGAAAGAGACCGGGTATTATGTTGATGAGGACGCATCAGAAGCTATCCTGCTGGTTGCCCACCTCGCCCTCCCGTGTACCTCCGATAAGGACTTGACACCATCCAAGAACGAAACTTGGCTCAATAAAACGTTGAGTGCAGTCGTTCTGCCCCCTCCAACAAATCAGGCATATGCACGTCTCCATATCCTAGCCTGTTTCCTTTCAACAGTCAATTTTACCACCCTGCCATTGGCCTCTGTCAGTGCACCACCACCGTCCCGCCTTCCATCTAGAGCATTCCTATACGACCTCGCGAACTACACCGAAGAGTCGGGCTATGGCCCGTGGCTGCCGGATGGGACGATGCGCGTGAATTGGCAGCACCTATGGCACGCGATTAACGTCATTCGTTATAATATCCAAGAGCGGTCGGGTCGGAATATAGCCCCTGGGCACCAGTTCACAAACTTCTGTGCCAATAGTGCCTACACGGACGATAGACCGTTGCCAGAAACGGAGGAGATCACTACGAAGGTGAACGATTGGGCGGGGGTGAATGGGTTTTATACGCGTGCCATATCCTTTATGGATTATCGCGATCTGTATGCATATAATGTAAGTGAAACGCGTAATACTCTCGCCCCCTCGTTGTCTCCCCTCCTCTCCAAGGCTGAGCTGATAATGGTTGCAGCACAGCACACTCTCAGGCGAGCGGCCGTTGCAAACGAACATATTTGAACAAGACGATTTCGCAGAGGCTCTGCGTCTTGTGGCTGCCGAGTTCGAAGTAACGAGTGTTGACGAGGTTGGACCACCTGAGTTCCCCCATCGACCAACGATTTACTTCAGAGGACACTCGGGGTTCCTCTCGGACAGCGCGTCCCCTTTACACCACATTATGCGAGGCACGGTGAGCATGACCTCGGACGGGCACATTCGATGGACATTCGTAAGCGGCTTTTTCCCTCTGTAACGCCCAATTCGTCTTAATTGTAGTTGACAGTTGACGAAGGTTGACGGTCATGAGTGGTCTTCTGAGGGTATCCAGCTTGGTGGCGTGCAATCGGCCGCAGGAATCGTAAGTTGCGCCTATGCGACCTCTCCCGAGTATCATTAACGGCTCGTCCGTAAGGTTGGTATCTGGACATCCGCAGAGCATGAGGATGAAGAACCTGTGGGACCGTTCTGGCTGTGGAAAGCGGAGCACTATCGCAGGACCTTTGAGAGGGTGCGAGTGAGCTTGCCAAGGACGAGTGAAAACTAGACTAGCATGAAGGACTCTTACAACTATGAAGTATGAATACATGTTAGGTGGCTGAGTAGTGTGATAATATCCGAGCAAGTTCAATGATAATCGCGGTGCTGGAGCTACCTCTCCTCATCACCGTTTCTTTGGTCACTCTCCCCATCGTCCTATTCATCAAGTATTTCTGATCAAGCATCGCGTTTGCCCCATGGCACACGAGGGTTTGAGTTTGTTCTCAAAGCAATGTCGACCCCCTCATCTCCACCGTAGTGCTGCTCATCGCCTTGTCTCAGCCTTGGAAGCTCCTCTTGCAGCCACGGATTGTCTGAGCGCAGTCGAGGCCGAGGTGGCACCCAGGTGGGCGCCTCGGCTTCTTCATCCCTCCCAATGTCACGAGTAATGAGTAGACTATCATGTTGAAACTCCTGGCCAGGTACGCCCCATCCTCGTCCAAGCGCTGCTTCATCCCATGTCGAGGGCTGATCGACCGTTCCCCGAGAGAGATTCCAAGTCCGCCTGCGCCTCGCCTGCCGCATTTCCTCTCTATGTTTCCATTTGTACCACCAAGGTTGGTCTTCCCCAGATGGCTGTGGCTCCCTCCGCTCGGCTATGGCGTTGGAAATCCTCACCTCCATCTCCTCCTGCTCTTCCATGGATCGATAGGCCCAGCGTTCTGCCATCATCTGCTCTTTGGCGCGGCGGTTGTGGAGGAGGACCTCGCGGAGCTTCCTTCTCACCTGTAAAGGACTCTGTCCCCGCCACTCTGCCTTCATCTTTTTATGAAGAGTATATCGCTTGTACTTGTTATCGAGAATAGCAGCATCGGGGATGAGGTTGCGAGGTCGCAGGTCGTCGAGGGGCAAAGGAGTTTTATCGCATCTGTGATTTTCAGCCTCGTGATCTTCGATGAAATCGTCGACAACATCTACAGAGGCAATAGGGATCCCTTCTTTGGAGTCCACGTGTCGCAAAACCCCATGGCTTGCCTCATAATCCCTCAACACATCCTCTGCAATTTCCACCTCTGGGGAGGTGCTTGTTGAATATGAGCGCGACGATGATTGGTGAGGGCGGTGAGTCCTCGTGGCTGTTCGCCGTGCTGGACTGAGAGGCGTTCGAGACTCGTGTGCATTTTGATTGCGGTTCGTTTCACGCTTGACATGAGTTTGAGACGCGAGTGAGTCCGACAGATAGGTAGGCTTCCTTTTCGCCGTTTGCTTTATAGTGCTAAGAGCACTGCGCAAGTCTGCGATGAGAGTGGGCCATGGGGCGCGATACACCTCGAGGGTTGGCCTTATATGATACGAATAATCTAACAGCCAACGTTAATACATGTCCAGCTAGGGGGGTGATCCCACAAACTTTGCAATAACCATTTATGCTCTCCTCCCTCTCGTTCATCAAAGGTCAGCTGATCGCCACTTCGATTCAGCTTTGCACCACGGGTAACAATAAGTCTGATAGCTTCCCGCAGCTTCCGAGCTACTGTCCGACGGATAACAGCAGAGGGATGAACAGCCTTCTTGCTGATGAGCAAACTGAGCGCCATAGGGACTACCTGTGTGCGCGACAGATCTGCACGGTGCCGAATAAGCCGCCCCTCAGGACCATATAATTGAGAAAGAGAAGGAGCGGAGTCATCAAATGGGGGCATTATTTCTGCATGGGCAAGCAGATCATTTGGAATCGCGTAGAGTTGGAAAAGCGACGACCGGTAATGCGGGACACCCTTCTTCCATGCTGTTTTGTTCGCAAGGGGATGGCTAGGGTTGAGCACTTTATTTGCAGGCAGCCGAGGACCATAGAGCAGGTGGTGCAAGGACGCGGGTTCGACCCGTTTAAACTAGACGGGTTGCTTGAGCCAATAGATATAGAAGGAGTATGCATTGGACGCACATTAATATGTCCTGGTCGACCCTTGGGCATTGGTTGCAACTTTGCAAGTTCGACGGCGCGAATCACCATCGCCGGTTTAGCCGTCGATGGTCCCACTGTAACTGCGGCGTTGGTAGTTGCAGCGGCACGAACGGTGATGCACGATCCGCGCATGCCATGACAAAGGCGCAGTCTTGAATCTGCCAGAGTGCCAGGTGAGCCAGACGAGTTAGAAAAAGTGAACAAAGACGCACTCTGTTGACCAATCAAGATTGCGACATCCAATACAGCTTCGCATCTGAGACGTCGCAACAGTTAAGACCGAGTGCAGAGCATGTATGTGGAAAATCCGGGCGCTCCGAACCGACGACAACGGGACTGGCGCGGGACATGGACGCGGGACGCTGGAAGCCGTAGCCGTGGGACTGGCGTGCTCGGAAGTGCCGAGGAGATGGCAATCAACTATCGACTTGTGTCTTGGCACTTTGTCGATTAATCTCGTCTCGATCGCTCTAAAGCCGGTTGCGATGCTCCTGTCCCTCTCAGGTGACAGGGGCTCTTGGCGGTGGTTACGATATTCAGAAAGTGAGTGTTGTGTTGTCGACCAGCTGAGGCGATGGGTCGGGCCAGGGAAAGGGCAGGGCTGGCCACTTGCACAGACAACCGTGGCGCTCTCCCCAATGACGGGTGGGCAAGTGGCATAGCTCTCAAACACTGCTGCATAGCAACATCCTCTAATGAAGTCACATTCGCTCATACACCTGCACAGCAAGGGCATTTATGAATCCAATCATTGAATGCCATTCGCCTTGACAGTCCGGCGCTCGGGCTCGAGCACTGTCGCTGTCGCTTGCCTCGCATTACCCCAGCTCCGCAGGGCGCCTAGCTGGCGGATATAAGACACTCACCCTTCGGAAACTGTTCCTCACCTCAGCCCCCTTTTCAACTTGCCTTCTTTCCTCTTCGCTTTCATTTTCGAGTCGATCCTCGTTTTCGTTCTACTGCTTGCAGCAACATCTATTCACACAAACCATCTGCTTCTATCCACTCTTTCCAAAAACGATGTCGATTTCGATTCTTACTTCCATCGCCCTTGCCTCTTTGCTCGTTCAGTCGAGCCTGGCTGGTATGTCACTCTAATCCCTCTTTCTCATCGGTCTCCATCGGTCTGACTCTTCTCAAGCCCCTGTCAAGCGGGACGACCACAAAAACGTTCAGTCCTATGACAAGTCGAAGTACGACAACAAGTACGATGACAAGTCGAAGTACGACGACAAGTACGATGACAAGTCGAAGTACGACGACAAGTACGACGACAAGTATGATGACAAGTCGAAGTACGACGACAAGTACAAGTGGGATAACCAGCCCAAGTTCCTTTGCAAACTCCCACCGAAGGATGCTTCGTGGTACGGCGAGTACTACAAGTGGGCTCGTGCGTTTCGTTCTCGCTTTACCTCTGCCCCATCGCTGAATGCTGAATTTCCAGATGGCTCCGAGTACAAGCCAGAGAATGATTACAAGTATTCTTCCGATTACAAGAAAGGGGATGACTACAAGTACAAGGGCGACTACAAGAAGGGGGATGACTACAAGTACAAGGGCGACTACAAGAAGGGGGATGACTACAAGTACAAGGACGACTACAAGAAGGGGGATGACTACAAGTACAAGGACGACTACAAGAAGGGGGATGACTACAAATACAAGGACGACTACAAGTACAGGGATGACCACAAGAAGGATGACTACAAGAAGGATGACTACAAGTACAAGGACGACTACAAGTACAAGGATGACCACAAGAAGGACGAGTACAAGGGCGACCACAAGGGCCAGGACAAGCCCAAGGACTTCACCATCATCGAGGAGCCAGAAGGTGAGAATGACGGCCCCGTTTAGAGATCTTATATAGCTTACGAATGCACTCCTACAGTGACTTTCGACATCCCACCGATCGTCGAGCCCACTCCTACCGAGATCTTCGTCGACCTTGCTTCATCGACTGATTTGGCCGCTCCCACTGAGAGTGTCGTCGATCAAGTTACGGATCCCTTACTCGACCCCGCATTTGATCCCGCACTCGATCAAGTCACCGACCCCTTGCTCGACCCTCCCGTGCAAGTCACTGACCCCGCACTCGACCCCCCCGTACAAATCACCGACCCTGCCCTCGACCCTGCCCCACAAGTCACTGACCCCTTGCTCGACCCTGCCCAGCAAGTCACCGACCCCGCACTCGACCCCGTCCAACAAGTCACTGACCCCGCACTCGATCCTGCGTAAGTCCTTGTTATCTGTATCTCCCTCTCCCCCCTATGCTCACGATGGGCGCTCATACAGTCGTCGTTAAATAGTTTCGTCGCGGAGGCCGCTCCGTCAGCCACCCCCGTGTCTGCCAATACAAGTGGAGCGGTGTCATTCTCGCGCCCGAGCG